>OIXA01000247.1_pt1 | contig 79063 bp, 65 predicted proteins | sample 1587721 | NCBI WGS metagenome assembly OIXA01 (sample SAMEA3888900, study PRJEB22519) | human gut metagenome | biome: human gut; feature: human-associated habitat; material: faeces | place: Denmark | collected 2013 | reverse complement strand
CTGCGCACCTCAACCCTGGGCTATGAAATCGCAACTCCTACAGAGTTGCCAGGGGAAGCCCCATCCCAACCTTCCCCAAGGGGAAGGAGTTCCACCAAAGGTCCATCCAAACCACTACAAGCCCCATCCCAACCTTTCCCAAGGGGAAAAAACGTCATCAAACCGCCTCAAACACAGCAGGAAGGAACTCACGCCCCTTGGGGAGGGCTGGGGAGGGGCCCCAGGAGGCATGGCGGGGTGTGTGGACGGGATTATCATTTTGCCATTTTTCGCTACGAAAAGTACAAAAAACATAGTTTTTGTGTCGGATTTCATCATTTTTTTTATAATTGTGCGCTCGGAAAGAGAGATTCGGCTTCGCCCTGTGGTTATTTCTCCCGGCTCGGGGCGCAGTTTTATTCATACGGGAGCTATATAAATAAACCTACAAAATGAAGAAAATCTACATCATCCTATCACTGTTGACCACAACAGTGGCATCGGCGTATGCTGCCGTAAACCCACCCACCATCGGTTTCCCCGACAACTATCTGGGCACCCAATTCAAAGCTACGTGGGAAGACGCCGGCGCCGACTCCTATCTGTTCAGCCTCTACACTCTGGGCGACAACATGATGAAATTCGACGAGACCTTTGCCAACGTGAACCACAGTGGCGGCAAAATCAACACAGCCAACCCCAATATTCCTGTTGGTTTCAGCGTTGACATCTCCAAGAACGGCACCACCGACGTGGTCTACTACAAAGACCGCGACCACATCGTGCTGGACGCCAACGACGACAAGGTGTCTACCACCCTCATGGTGGGCGGCAACCTCTCCAGATGTATCTTCAACGCCAACCTCATCAATGCGCAGGGCATCACCAAGGAAAACTCGAGCCGTTTCAAGGTGACTCTCTACGACAAGGCCGGCGACATGATCAGTTCGGGTCAGGTAGAGGCTTACTATTTCTACATCAAGGAAGATTTCGACCTGGAGGATGCTTTCGGCGGAATCCGCTCCAACATCGGCAAGGTGGTCTTTGAGATTGTCAAGGACGACAGCCACAACGTGGGCGACATCGCCATCAACTCCATACAGTATGAATACAAGGCCCCCGTATACGTGATGCGCGACAAGGAGGTCGAGGGTACATGGATCGTTCCCACCGACCTGGATGCCGAGAAGGTCTATTACTACTATGTAAAGGCAAAGAATGGCAGCGAGGTTTCTGACATGTCGGCCATCATGTATGTCGATGGCTTTCTGAGTGTCAACACCCTGCCCGCCAGCAACATCAAGAGTACCTCGTACACCGCCAACTGGGAGTATCTGCCCAAGGCGCTGGGCTACTATGTGCAGCCCTACCGCTTCGACGTGGTCGAGGACACCAAGATAGACAAGCGCCTTGACGACCAGTTCTCCAAGGCTACCGAGGGCACCACGATGCTTCCCATCAGCATCAACTCGGAAGACCTGGACAAGTATACAGACTGCACAGGTTGGAGCGGACGCAATGTGCTGATGGCCAAAGGCATGATAGGTGCCGATGCAGGCCGCTTCCCCATGAACATGTCTTATCTGCACTCGCCCATCATGAACCTGTCGGCCAACGGCGGCAAGTACAAGATACACCTCAAGGCCCATGGTACTGCCGGCGACGCCCTCAACGTATACCACGTGGGATATATGGTAGACGGCAAACTGAACATGCACACGGCAACCTTCGACAAAAATGGCAATATCGATGAAGAGTGGGAGATGAACGACGGCGACTCTGAGACCATGCTCTCATTTGAGGATAAAAGACTCAAGAAGTTCTTCATCGATGAGATTACTGTAAGCCAGGGTCTCTACAAGGGCGACATCATCACCGTGAAGTATGACCTGGTGAAACTCACCGACGGCAAGACCACCTCTTACAACTTCTCTGGTCTCGAGGAGAACAAAAAGTATGGTTACCAGGTGACAGGATGGCGTCACAACGACGTGGGTGGCGAGGTAATCTCAGGCACATCACCCATTGTATATGCCGACCTGAGCATCGCTGCAGGCATCGATGACAACGTGGTAGCCAACGGCGACCCCAAGGTAAGCGTAAGCGGCAACACCGTGACCGTGACGCTGGCGCAGGCTGCCCCCATCTATGTCTTCACCCTCGACGGATGCAGCAAGCAGACTCTGAGCGGCAAGGCTGGCGCCAACACGCTGACCCTCGCTGCCGGACAGGTATACATCGTCAAGGCCGGTGGCCGCGCCTACAAGGTTATGGCACGTTAACCGTACAGACGACCCAGAAACAATTTCCTCGGCGGAGCAGGACATCACCGGATGTCTGGCTCCGCCGTTGGCGTTGAATGGGGTGCGACAAAAGAATATGAGAAAGGTGGTAAAACTGTAACCCTAAAGAGCCCGGCCACGCCCCAGGCTATCGAGACTATAGCTGCAAAGAGAGGGATGCCGCCAAGCGCGGGTCCCTCTCTCTGGTTTAGGGCAATGGCAACGTGAAGCCCCGCCGTAGCGGTGATATGGCAAGGCGTGGTAGTGATGGCAGGCAAAAAAATGGGGAAAATAGCGGTGCATGTCAGGTTTTTTGCGTATTTTTGTGACATCAACAGTATCCCGCACACAATCGATGCCGGCATCGGCTATTTGTCCGGCGCTGACAAATCAAATAAAGGAAGAAAGAGATGAAGACATTTTTCAATGTAGAAGACCTGGGCGACCTCCGTCAGGCGCTCGCCGAGGCACAGGAGGTAAAGCGCGACCGCTTTGCCTTTCAGGAATTGGGCAAGAACAAGACTCTGCTGATGATATTCTTCAACAACAGTCTGCGCACACGCCTCTCTACCCAGAAGGCTGCCATGAACCTGGGTATGAACGTGATAGTACTCGACGTCAATGCCGGCGCATGGAAACTGGAGACCGAGCGTGGCGTCATCATGGACGGCGACAAGAGCGAGCATCTGCTCGAAGCCATCCCCGTGATGGCAAGCTACTGTGACATCATCGCCGTGCGCTCGTTTGCCGGGCTCAAAGACCGTGACTTCGACTATGCCGAGACCATCGTCAACCAGTTTGTGCGCTACAGCGGCCGCCCCGTTGTGGCTATGGAGACTGCCACGGTGCATCCGCTCCAGGCCTTTGCCGACCTCATCACCATCGACGAGCACCGCAAGACGGAGCGTCCTAAGGTGGTGCTCACCTGGGCTCCCCACTGCCGTGCGCTGCCACAGGCTGTGCCCAACAGCTTTGCCCAATGGATGAACGCTGCCGATGTAGACCTGGTGGTGACCCACCCCAAGGGCTACGAACTGGACGAGAAGTTTGTGGGCAATGCCCATGTGGAGTATGACCAGCGCCGCGCACTCGAAGGTGCCGACTTCGTGTACGCCAAGAACTGGAGCTGCCCCGGCGTAAGCTGCAAAGAGGACTATGGCAAGATACTCTGCAAGGATATGTCGTGGACCATCGACTCGGAGCACATGAGCTGGACTCATGACGGATACTTCATGCACTGTCTGCCCGTAAGACGTGGTCTCATCGTCACCGACGATGTGATAGAGAGCGACCACTCGCTCGTCATCCCCGAAGCCGCCAACCGCGAGATAAGCGCCGAGGTGGTGCTCAAGCGCGTGCTGGAAACCCTATAATACATAAGATTATGAGAAGACTGTTTATAACTATCATTGCTATAGCAGCCCTGACAGCAGCTTCGGCCCAAGGCATCATAAGACCAAAGACTTCGGGCGCAGCTGTCAAGAAGAAACCTGCCACGACCGTCAGGCACAAAAAGCCGCAGCGCACGCCAAGCCCCAAAGAGAGATTTGACATGGACGCCCACCGCAAGCGTCTGGTCAACAAGCTGCTGGGGGATATGGTGTATGTCAAGGGCGGCACCTTCACCGCCGGATGTGACACGGTAAGATTCAACAAAGAACGCGCGAGAGAGATAACGCTCGATGGCTATTATATCTGTAAATACGAATTGAGCATGGCTCTATGGGACGCCTTCATGAAAGACAACTGGTGGGATGGAGACTATGAGTATTACACCAAGAACCCTATGGGGAAGGATTATGCCAAATGCAACATATCGTGCAAAGAAATCCAGACATTTCTGGAACGCCTGAATGCCTACTGCGGTCAGGAGTTTCGTCTGCCCACCGAGGCTGAATGGGAATATGCTGCCATAGAGGGTAAGCCTAAGGCTCCCTACCGATTCAGCGGCAGCAACAATGCCAATGAGGTGGCGGTGTATAAAGATAACTTGGAAGGGGAAGAAAAAAAGTCATATCACATGGGATGCAAGAAACCCAACGGTCTGGGACTCTACGACATGTCTGGCGGAATCGCAGAGATGTGCTATGACCCCTATAACACCTATTCGCCCGACCGACCGGTCACCCCCAACGGTAAGAAAGACTACAAATGTCCGCCAGGAGAACACACTCATGTGACCAAAGGCGGTCACTATCAATCGCTCGAGCATGAACTCTATCCGTGGGCAAGAGGCTTGTGGATTAGCGACGGTTATGGCGCATGGTATGTAACCATTCGCCTGGTGGCTACGGAGATTAGAAAATAGTATTAATACAGATAAATATCCTGCTGCGAGTAACGATATTCCCAAGGAGAAATGGAGAAAACATAATACACAAGAAGCCCCATCCCAGCCTTCCCCAAGGGAGGGCACTGAAAAAGTCCCCTTTTTTTATGACCAAAACGGAAAATGCTTACGATTTGTAACTTCTCTTTCTGCAAATCGCCTAAAATAAGGCTAAAATAGACAGATAATAAAGGGTAAAACAGCTATTTTTCCGTCATCAACTTTCAATTTGATAGTGGGTTTTAGTTTTTCAGTGCCCTCCCAAGGGGAAGGAGTCAAAGCCAAACCGCACAAAACACAGCAAGAATGGACTCCCGCCCCTTGGGGAGGGTTGGGGAGGGGCTTCTATCCACCACCCCAACAACCACCACCAATATTTCCCGCATTTTTTCTTCTTCCACCAAAATCACCACCATTTTCACCACCAAACCTTGTGTTCTCACTTTCATTATGAGGTTCAACGGCTTACGCGAAAATGATGTCCGATTAGAACAATTTTACCTTTTGCAAAATGTCCGATTTGAACACAAACTTGTCCGATTTGAACAATAAAGTTTGCATCAAAACCACGTAACTTTGCACCATCCGCCTGACCCTACTCTCCGACGCGGCGACAACAACCACCGACACCACCAACACCATATATAATATAATGACTATGGCAAAGACAGATAAACGGCAGGACAGCCGTCGCAAGAAGAGCGACGAGGTGCAGGATCTCGTGATCAACCGCACGGAACTCCTCGACACCATCCGCGAGATGATATGCGTCGAAATCGACCGCAGGTGCAGCCACCACGACTCCCCGGAAGAGTGCAGCAACCCACCACCCGACTCGCCCCCACCCCCAACCTAAGTGTAATTGTAACTCAAGAATACATATCTAATATAAAGACCAGTAGAAAATAAACCTAAATGGAGACAAGTATGAACACAAGACCGACCAATGCGCCCATGCCGCTCTCGGGTGGCCGATGGGCAAGAGCCGCGCTCAGCCTGTGGCTCGTGGTGCTCGCCGTCTCGGGTCTCAAGGCGCAGACCGAGAACGCCGTGCCCACGCCCCCGCGCGACAGCAACCAGGAGCTGCGCACCCATACCTGGAGCGTCTATGCCCAGGGTGGACTGTCGTGGGCCACGGGAGTGTGGTACTCCAACCACGATGCCAAGAAGAGTTACAAACTGGCGCCCGCCGTGGGTGGCGGTGTAGACTTCACCATCCGCCCCTGGGTGCGTGTTGGCGCCGACTACCTCTGGATGCGCTACCGCCGAGAGCAGCGCTTCTCCGTGCTCGACCAGACCGCGTCGCCCGCCAAGACCTATGGCAACTATCTCATGAACACACACAACGCGAAGCTCGGCGTGCAGTTCAACTTCATGGAGCTGTGGAGCACACGCAAGGCGCAGTGGCTCAACATCTGGGTGGGCACCGGCATCGGTGGAACCCTCGCCCGTGGCACTGAGTACGGCATGTGGGTGGGCAACACCATCACCCAGGGTACTACCACCACGCCCGTCACCAGCGACATCAGCATCAGCAACGACGCCACCGTGACCGTCACAGGCAATGTGCTGGCTGCCAACCGCCACGAGAAGTTCCGCAAGCTCTACATCCCCGCCACGCTACACATCGAGGCCGATGTGAGCCGACGCTTCACCCTGGGCGTGAAGGGCGAGATGGACTGGCTGCTCAACCGGCAGGACATCGCCCCCAAGCACTACATCTACGCCCTCGCCACCGTGCGCTACAACTTCGTGCAGAGCCGCGCACGCAAGTTGCGCGACTTCTACGGCAACGAGATGAGCGCGCTCAACGACCGCAACAACGCCCTGCGCCAGGAAGCAGCCGATGCCAAGGCACGCGCCGACCGCGAAGCCTATCTGCGAGAGCAGGCTGAGCGGGACAAGGCGGGCCTGAAGCGACTGCTCGACGACTGCGAGCGCAGCCGCCAGACCGCTGTCGAGGAGCCGGGACACTATGTACAGTTCGCGCACAACAGCTCGGCCATGAGCCGTGAAGAGACCGACCGCCTGCGTGCCTTTGCCCGCAGTGTCAGGGGCTCCCGACTCACCATCGTCGCCGAAGCCAGCACGCCCGGCACGGCCGAGTACAACCAGGCCATCTCCGAGCGCCGCCTCAAGCGCGTGGTCAAGGTGCTGCTCAAGGAGGGCTTTGCCCCCGAAGACCTGCACCCGCAGACCGCCATCGGCGCACAGAACGGCAAGGCCAACTATGAGGGCCGCAGAGTGACTATCACCGTAAAGAAATAACAAAACTAAAAACACATACAACTATGAGAGTAATGAAATCTATCCTGTTGGCCGGCGCCATGCTGCTGGCAACACCCGTCTTCTTCAGCTCATGCGAGGAAGACGCGACAAACCTGAAGTACAAGATGGAGGTAACCGTGGTCAACGACTTCACCAAGGTGGTCGAGGCCATCAACAACGGCGCCCTCAAGAACGAGCAGGCCATCAACCAGCTCAAGCAGGCCATCGACCAGATGAACGCCGACCAGAAGACCAAGATGCAGGCGATCATCGCCGCCATCAATGCGGTCAACAACACCCTCGACACCAAGCTCGCCGTCATCGAGGCTGCCATCAAGGCGCAGACCCTCTCCATGGACAGCAAGATGGAACTCCTCAAGGGCGTCATCGAGGCACAGTCTGCCTCTCTCGAACTCAAGTTGGGTGCCATCGAGACCGCTATGAATGAGCAGACCCTCGCCCTCGAGGCTAAGATGGACCTCATCCACGGCATCATCGGCGACCAGACCGCTGCGCTCGAGCTCAAGATAGGGGCCATCGAGGCTGCCATCAAGGCGCAGACCCTCTCCATGGAGGCTAAGATGGACCTCATCCACGACATCATCGCCGCGCAGACCTCTGCCCTCGAACTCAAGCTCGCCGCCATCGAGACTGCCATGAAGGAAGAGTCGATAGCCCTGGCAGACAAGCTCGCGCTCGTCGAGCAAGCCATCAAGGACCAGACCACCAACTTCGACACCAAGATGGAGCTGCTCACCACAGCCATCACCAGCATGCCCGACTATAGCGCCAAGCTCGCTGCCATCGAGACTGCCATCAGCAATGTGCCCGACTATGCTACCCAGCTCGCTGCCATCAAGGCGGTGATGAATGGCATCAACACCACGCTCACCGACAAGCTGGCGCTGCTCGAGGGTATCAACGACGCCATCACCGACAATGCTGCCAAGCTCGCTGCCATCAAGGCGGTCATCGACGCGCTGCCCGACTACAGTACCGCGTTTGCCAGCATCAAGACCGAGATAGCCAACCTGCTGCAGGCTGTCAAGGACGGCACCACCAGCACCGAGACTGCACTGGCTGCCATAGCCGCCAAAATCGAGGAGATGAAGGCTGCCGGCGGAGTAAGCGGCGGAGGCACCACAGGTGGTGGCACTGGCACCGAGAAGATTGTCCCAAAGGACTTTGTAGACCTCGGTCTGCCCAGCGGACTGCTGTGGGCGAAATGCAACATCGGCGCTGCCACTGAGAATGAAACCGGCGGCTACTTTTCTTGGGGTGAGACTGCTCCTAAGACGAAATTTGGCTACGGTAAATACAAATTCTGGAATGGTTCTACGTTCACCAAGTACAACTGGAGTGACAATCTGATGGAACTCCAGCCCGAAGATGACGCTGCCACCGTCATTCTCGGTCCCTGGTGTCATACGCCGACCAAAGCTGAATGGGAAGAACTGATTGAGAAATGCACCTGGGAAGCCACGAAGGTGACGATGCCGGGGACAACTGAGCCTGTAGTGGCATACTGGAAGGTAACAGGACCCAACGGAAACCATATCATCTTGCCTTCCACTGGATATTACTGGGATGATGGTTTACATTTTAGCTGGTCTTTCTATAATTCATCTACATTGAAAGAGGTGGACACTGTCTGTTCATTAGGATGGGACCATAGTGGGGTAACTGAAGAACTTGGTGTCTCGTATGATCATCCCACAATAGCAAGGGGTTCCCGCAAGGCTGGCTACGTGATACGTGCCGTGTGCAGCACCAAGTAAGCTGACATGAGAGAATGGTAATATAATATAGGTATAAGTCATTCCCGCCGGCCCCGGTGCTGGCGGGGGTGCAAACGACAAAACAGAATACAAGATGAAAGCAATACTGAACAACCCGCTCATCACGCTATGCAGTGGCAGATGGGCAAGAATAGGGCTCAGCCTGATGCTCACTTCGCTTGCAGTGGTCGGCGCCAACGCGCAGACAACGGGCGAGGGCGTGGCACAACCGCCGCGCGACAGCAACCAGGAGCTGCGCACCCACACCTGGAGCGTCTATGCCCAGGGTGGACTGTCGTGGGCCACTGGAGTGTGGTACGCCAACCACGATGCCAAGAAGAGTTACAAACTGGCGCCCGCCGTGGGTGGCGGTGTAGACTTCACCATCCGCCCCTGGGTGCGTGTTGGCGCCGACTACCTCTGGATGCGCTACCGCCGAGAGCAGCGCTTCTCCGTGCTCGACCAGACCGCGTCGCCCGCCAAGACCTATGGCAACTATCTCATGAACACACACAACGCGAAGCTCGGCGTGCAGTTCAACTTCATGGAGCTGTGGAGCACACGCAAGGCGCAGTGGCTCAACATCTGGGTGGGCACCGGCATCGGTGGAACCCTCGCCCGTGGCACTGAGTACGGCATGTGGGTGGGCAACACCATCACCCAGGGTACTACCACCACGCCCGTCACCAGCGACATCAGCATCAGCAACGACGCCACCGTGACCGTCACAGGCAATGTGCTGGCTGCCAACCGCCACGAGAAGTTCCGCAAGCTCTACATCCCCGCCACGCTACACATCGAGGCCGATGTGAGCCGACGCTTCACCCTGGGCGTGAAGGGCGAGATGGACTGGCTGCTCAACCGGCAGGACATCGCCCCCAAGCACTACATCTACGCCCTCGCCACCGTGCGCTACAACTTCGTGCAGAGCCGCGCACGCAAGTTGCGCGACTTCTACGGCAACGAGATGAGCGCGCTCAACGACCGCAACAACGCCCTGCGCCAGGAAGCAGCCGATGCCAAGGCACGCGCCGACCGCGAAGCCTATCTGCGAGAGCAGGCTGAGCGGGACAAGGCGGGCCTGAAGCGACTGCTCGACGACTGCGAGCGCAGCCGCCAGACCGCTGTCGAGGAGCCGGGACACTATGTACAGTTCGCGCACAACAGCTCGGCCATGAGCCGTGAAGAGACCGACCGCCTGCGTGCCTTTGCCCGCAGTGTCAGGGGCTCCCGACTCACCATCGTCGCCGAAGCCAGCACGCCCGGCACGGCCGAGTACAACCAGGCCATCTCCGAGCGCCGCCTCAAGCGCGTGGTCAAGGTGCTGCTCAAGGAGGGCTTTGCCCCCGAAGACCTGCACCCGCAGACCGCCATCGGCGCACAGAACGGCAAGGCCAACTATGAGGGCCGCAGAGTGACTATCACCGTAAAGAAATAACAAAACTAAAAACACATACAACTATGAGAGTAATGAAATCTATCCTGTTGGCCGGCGCCATGCTGCTGGCAACACCCGTCTTCTTCAGCTCATGCGAGGAAGACGCGACAAACCTGAAGTACAAGATGGAGGTAACCGTGGTCAACGACTTCACCAAGGTGGTCGAGGCCATCAACAACGGCGCCCTCAAGAACGAGCAGGCCATCAACCAGCTCAAGCAGGCCATCGACCAGATGAACGCCGACCAGAAGACCAAGATGCAGGCGATCATCGCCGCCATCAATGCGGTCAACAACACCCTCGACACCAAGCTCGCCGTCATCGAGGCTGCCATCAAGGCGCAGACCCTCTCCATGGACAGCAAGATGGAACTCCTCAAGGGCGTCATCGAGGCACAGTCTGCCTCTCTCGAACTCAAGTTGGGTGCCATCGAGACCGCTATGAATGAGCAGACCCTCGCCCTCGAGGCTAAGATGGACCTCATCCACGGCATCATCGGCGACCAGACCGCTGCGCTCGAGCTCAAGATAGGGGCCATCGAGGCTGCCATCAAGGCGCAGACCCTCTCCATGGAGGCTAAGATGGACCTCATCCACGACATCATCGCCGCGCAGACCTCTGCCCTCGAACTCAAGCTCGCCGCCATCGAGACTGCCATGAAGGAAGAGTCGATAGCCCTGGCAGACAAGCTCGCGCTCGTCGAGCAGGCCATCAAGGACCAGGCCACCAACTTCGACACCAAGATGGAGCTGCTCACCACTGCCGTGACCAGCATACCCGACTATAGAGACAAGCTGGCTGCCATCGAGACTGCCATCAACAATGTGCCCGACTATGCTACCCAGCTCGCTGCCATCGAGGCGGTGTTGAGCAATGTCAACAGCACGCTCACCGACAAGCTGGCGCTGCTCGAGTCTATCGAGACTGCAATCACCGAAAGCGGCAACAAGCTCGCAGCCATCAAGGCGGTCATCGACGCGCTGCCCGACTACACTGCCGAGTTTACCAACATCAAGGCCGAGATAGCCAACCTGCTGCAGGCTGTCAAGGACGGCACCACCAGCAAGGAGGCTGCCATCGCTGCCATCGCTGCCAAAATCGAAGAGCTCAAGGCTGCCGGTGGCATCACCGGCGGAGGCACCACAGGTGGTGGCACTGCCACAGAAACCATGGAGTATGTAGACCTCGGACTGCCAAGTGGAAAGAAGTGGTCGAAGAAATACCTCGGCGCCGAGACCGCTACAGATAAAGGCGACTACTATGCCTGGGGCGAGACCTCGCCTAAGAGTCCTGGACACTTTGACTTTACGAAGGAGAATTACAAACTGCTTGACGGCGCTTGGGGAGATTTCAGAAGATATAATAAGAAAGACGGCTGGAAACAGCTCATACCTTACGATGACGCAGCCACAGCAAGGCTCGGCGACAAATGGCATATCCCCACAGAGACAGAGGTACAGGAATTGCTTGATTATTGTACAGCTAAGGAGATAACGATGAACGGGAAGGCTGGCATTGCGCTGGTATCTAAGATTAACAACAACTACATCTTCTTCAGAAATAATGGTCTTGTATCCTTTGACAAATGGTATGGTACTGACCGGTTCGATTTTTGGACGGCAGACTTATTCATAGGGGATGTCCAACATGCTACGTATTGCAGGATTTATATAGATGGAGATAACATCGTAACTGATACATGGCACACCTTACGTTCCGATGGAATGAATATCCGCCCAATATACTATTAAGCATAGCCGCATCAATACATTTTTCATAATTAACCCATAGGTCGTTCCCGTCAGTCCAAGTGCTGGCGGGAATGATTGTGTTTAGGGTAAGCACCACAGAGAGGCCCCTCCCCAACCCAAAAGCCCCTCCCCAACCCTCCCCAAGGGGAGGGCGTCCCACCAAACCGCCTCAAACACAGCAAGAATGGGCTCCCGCCCCTTGGGGAGGGCCGGGGAGGGGCTTCTACAAGGAGTTGTTTTTGTACCGGCGCCAGCCGGACTTTTTTTACCGCCAACGGCGGCTTTTTTTACCGTGGATACTGCTGGCGTCATGCACCGCATGACGGTGGGGATGGCGCCGATGCCCAGGAGGAAAACTTGTTTTCCGACAGGCATTGGAGACATCCCCACCAAGGCGAAGCCGCCAGCAGTGCCCACGGCTTTTTGTGTTTATTTCAGACCCGTGTGGGTTGAGCAGATAAAAGCCCATAGTGGTATGCCCACAAGCAGCGGCAACTCTGTAGGAGTTGCGATTCCCCAGCCCAGGGTTGCGGGCGAAGCACGCTACCCTGGGTAAGAATATATAAAAGGATAGCAATGCTGTAAGTATTGCGATTAGCCGAAGGCGTTACCCGCAGCAGGATAAAAGATTGATATGGGTTGGTGGAAATTATCAAACCGAGTATAACGCCTACGGCTAATCGCAACTCTTACAGAGTAGCTAAACCTTACTATACATTAACCCAGGGTAGAGGCGCTGCACGCCTCAACCCTGGGCTATGAAATCGCAACTCCTACAGAGTTGCCATGGGCAGAAAAGCCCCTCATTGCCCTACTTCTTCGCAAAGAACTTCTGGAAGAAGAGGAGCTGATAGTCTATGCTGTTGTGCCAATACTGCGGATTGTGGGCACCGGGACGCAGGATGAAGTCGTGGTCGATGCCACGGCCGAGCAGACGCTCGTGGAGCGACTTGTTGCACTCGAGGAAGAAGTCGCCCTCGCCACAGTCGATGATGATGTCGAGATCATGGTTCTGGATGCGGCCAATCTGGTTGACCACCACATGGGCATCCCAGCGCTTGCGGTTGTTAGCCATCTCGCCGAGCGACCGCTTGATTTCCCAGTTCTGCGGGAAGCCACGGAAGTCTACGCCACCACTCATGCTGCCACAGGCGCCATAGACATCCTTGTGGCGGAACGCCAGATAGAGCGCGCCATGACCACCCATGCTCAGTCCCGTCACTGCGCGGCCCTTGCGGTCGGCGATGGTGCGATAGTGGCTGTCGATATACTCGACCAGTTCCTTGGAGGTGAAGGTTTCGTACTGCAGATTCTTGTTGATGGGGCTGTCTATATACCACGAGTTGAGCGCGTCGGGGGTGACGAATATCATGCCCTTCTCGTCGGCTATCTCGGGGAGCGTGGCCTTGACCTTCTCGAGATAATACTTGCAGTTGCCCGTGGCGCCGTGGAGCAGATAGAGCACCGGATAGCGCTGGTCGCGGTTTTTCTTGGTCTCGGTGGGTGTGATGACCACCGTCTTGACATCCTTGTTCATCACCGTGCTGTGTACCAGCACCGTATCTACCTTGCCTGCCTTGACGCTTAGCGCCAGGAGCATGCACAAACTGATAATAGCGAGTTTCTTCATTGTCGTTGATGATATTAGTATGGTGCAAAGGTAGTCCAAGTCGGAGAAAGCACCAAACAAAACGCCGACTTTTTGCCCCGGCAGAGGCAATTATGTCGCTCACGAAGAGGCCAGGGGCACACAAGAAAAGGAGCGGAGCCAGATAGTGGCGCCGCCACCACGTGCTGCCACGTGGAGACCAACGCTGCCGGCTCGTAACGGAAGACACGAGCGCACGTATCGTATGACACGAGGGCACGTAACAATAGGCACGAGCCCACGTATCGTATGATACGAGCCAGCCAATGCGGCTCCAGCGGCGACAAGGGCGGCAGCAGAGCCCCCCGGCGACGCCACGGGCGAGCCACAGGCGGCGGGCCCTACCCCACCGGCAGCGGCGATAGAGGCGGCGGCAGTGGCAGAGAGCGGGGAAATCATTGGAAGAAGTGTATGAGAAAAACCGCTAAAAACGAAGAGTATGCTGTTTTTTTTTACTAACTTTGCAAAATATATAACCACGCCCCATCTAACTGCAAGAAATCATCATGAAAGTTGTAGAACTCATCAACATCCATAAAGACAAAAAGAACTTCTCGTTCGAGGTTCTGCCCCCACTCAAGGGCACGGGAACGGGCAAGCTCTTTGCCACTATCGACAAGCTGAAAGAGTTTGACCCTCTCTATATCAACATCACCACCCACCACAGCGAGTATGTGTATCGCAAGCTGGACAATGGCCAGTTTGAGCGCATGCGCATACGCCGCCGCCCCGGTACCGTGGCGATAGCCGCCGCCATCCAGCAGAAGTATGGCATCCCCGTCATCCCCCACGTGATATGCAGCGGCGCCACCATCGAGCACATCGAGTATGAGCTGCTGGACCTCCAGTTTCTGGGCATCGAAAACCTGCTGTTGCTGCGTGGCGACAAGGCCAAGGACGACCGCGTGTTTACCCCCGTGGCTGGCGGCCACGCCCACACCACCGACCTGATAGAGCAGGTAAACCGCTTCAACAGCGGCTACTTTGCCGACGGCAGCGCCATCAAGGTGCCGGGCACGCCCTTCGGCTATGGCGTGGCGTGCTACCCCGAGAAGCACGAAGAGGCACCCAATATAGAGATGGACATGGGCTATCTGAAGATGAAGCAGGACATGGGTGCCGAGTATGCCGTGACCCAGCTCTTCTACGACAACAGCAAGTACTTCGACTACGTAGACAAGGCGCGCGCCATGGGCATCACCATCCCCATCATCCCCGGCATCAAGCCCCTCGCTAAGCTCTCGCAGCTCACCGTGGTGCCCAAGACCTTCCACTGCGACCTGCCCCAGGAGCTGGCAGCCGAAGTGAAGCGCTGCAAGACCGACGACGACGCCAAGCAGCTGGGCATAGAGTGGGCCACACACCAGTGCCAGGAGCTCTACGCCCATGGTATCAACAATATACACTTCTACACGGTGTCGGCAGTGGACAGCGTGGCTGAGGTAACGAGACGACTGATATGACATTTGACGAGGTAATAGGACAGAAGGAGACCAAGAAGCGTCTCATGCAGATGGCAGAGGAGCACAGGCTGCCCCACGCGCTCATGTTCTGCGGCCCCGACGGCTGCGGCAAGATGGCTATGGCGCTGGCGCTGGCCTCCTATCTGCTGGGCGAAAGCGCCATGCTCAAGAAGTGGGAGCACCCCGACCTGCACTTCAGCTTCCCCATCGTCAAGCCCGCCGGCGCCACCAGCGAGACCAAGGTGGTGTGCGACGACTTTGTGAGGGAATGGCGCGACATGCTCCTGGCGAGCCCCTACTTCACCATGGACCGCTGGCTGAAGCGCATCAAGGTGGCCAACCAGCAGGCGGTGATATTTGAGGCAGAGAGCGAGGCGCTGATACGCAAGCTGAGCCTCAAGTCGAGCCAAGGCGGCTACAAGGTGGTCATCATCTGGCTGCCCGAACGCATGAACGTGGTCTGCGCCAACAAGATACTCAAGCTGCTCGAGGAACCGCCCATGCAGACGGTGTTCCTGCTCGTGAGCGACGAGCCCGACAAGCTGCTCGAGACCATCCGCAGCCGCGTGCAGCGCATAGACATGAAGCGCATCGAAGACCACGACATCGAGCAGGCGCTCACCGAGAAGAGGGGCATAGCCGCCGACGACGCCAAGCGCATAGCCCACTTGGCCAGTGGCAGCTGGCTCAGAGCCCTCGAGGCGCTGGACGCCGACAACGAGAACACCGAGATGCTGGAACTCTTCAAGACGCTCATGCGACTGGCCTATATGCGCAACATCAAGGACCTGAAGACCTGGAGCGAGGATGTGGCGCAGCTGGGACGCGAAAAGCAGCGCCGCATGCTGGCATACTTCAGCCGCATGACGAGAGAGAACTTCATGTACAACTTCCACAACGCCGACCTCTGCTATATGACGGCGCAGGAAGAGGCGTTCGCCCGCAACTTCGCGCCCTTCGTCAACGAGCACAACGTGATAGGGATAGCCGAAGAGCTGGAGAAATCGATGAAAGAGATAGGCCAGAACGTCACACCTAAAATCGTGATGTTTGACCTGGCCCTCAACATGATTATACTGTTGAAACAGAAATAAGTCGTAAGTGACACCATATATAAACCCATAAAAAGCAAAAACGAGACAATGAGTAACAAATATAAACTCTGCTGCGACACCGATAGAGGTCTGAGTTGCTGTGGCTGCGGCCGCCAGGACAACCAGCTCAATACCTATGACTGGCTGGCAGACATCCCCGGCAACGACGAGGAGACCGACCTGGTGGAAGTACAGTTCAAGAACACCCGCAAGGGCTACTACCACAACGTGAACAACCTGGAACTGAAGAAGGGCGACACCGTGGCGGTAGAGGCAAACCCCGGCCACGACATCGGAGTGGTGACCCTCACCGGCAGACTGGTAAAGCTGCAGCTGAAGAAGGCCAACCTGAAGTCGGCAGACGACATACGCCGCATCTACCGCATCGCCAAGCCCATCGACATGGACAAGTATCGCGAGGCAAAGAGCCGCGAGCACGGCACCATGATACAGAGCCGACAGATAGCCAAAGACCTGGGGCTCCAGATGAAGATAGGCGACGTGGAATATCAAGGCGACGGCAACAAGGCCATATTCTACTACATCGCCGACGAGCGCGTAGACTTCCGCCAGCTCATCAAGGTGCTGGCAGAGACCTTCCACGTGCGCATCGAGATGAAGCAGATAGGTGCGCGTCAGGAGGCTGGCCGCATCGGCGGAACGGGTCCCTGCGGAAGGGAGCTCTGCTGCGCCACATGGATGAAGAACTTCGTAAGCGTGAGCACCAACGCCGCCCGATACCAAGGCATCTCGCTCAACCCGCAGAAGCTGGCGGGTATGTGTGCCAAGCTCAAGTGCTGCATGAACTACGAGATAGACGACTATGTAGAGGCCAACCGCAAGATGCCCGCCAAGGACGCTGTGCTGCAGACCAAGGACAACGACTACTATCAGTTCAAGACCGACGTGCTGGCGGGGCTCATCACCTACTCGACCGACAAGAACCTGGCAGCCAATCTGGAGACCATCAGCGCCGAGAGGGCTCACGCCATCATCGAGATGAACAAGCAGGGCGAAAAGCCGCTGAGTCTGCTCGAAGACGGCACCGCCAAGGTGGAAAAGAAGTCGCTCGACCTGCTCGAAGACGCCGACATCAGCCGATTTGACCGCAGCAAGCGCAAGCGCAAAGGCGGCAACAAGCCCAAGGGCAACGGCAACCAGAAACAGCAGCAGGGCGGAAAGCAACAGCAGGGTCAGGAACCCAAACAGGGGGACGCCCAGAACCAGAACCGCGACGAGCACAACAAGGGGCGTGAGGGCCAGAACCAGAACCGCGACGGCCAGAAGCAAGGTCGCGACGGCCAGAAGCGCAACCGCCAGGACAATCGCCGCCAACAGGGTCAGCGTCGTCAAGGCAACAGGGACAGACAGCAGAACGCGCCTAAGAACAATAAGGAGGAATGAGAAATCTGGGGCTTCTGACAGGCATCGTGATGATGATACTCACGGCATGCGACGGCAAGGTGTATGACACCTACCGCCACACATCGCTGGAGGGATGGGAGCGCAACGACACCCTGTGCTACGACGTGGCAAAGATGGCTCAGGCGGGCGACTACCTCGTAGAACTGGGGCTGCGCACCGACTACGACTTCCCCTTCGTCGCCATCACGCTCATCGTAGACCAGACCATTCTGCCCGAAGGCACCACGCTGAGAGATACACTCGACTGCCGACTGGTGAAGACCAACAGCACGCAGAAAACGGGCGGCATAAGTTGCTTTGAATACAACACCGAGGTGCGCAGACTGAGGCTCAACGCCAACGACAGCATGCACATCACCGTGCGCCACGACATGAAGCGCGACATCCTGCCGGGTGTGAGCGACGTGGGTATCTCCGTCAGACGGATGGAATGATTCCGTCAGGCAGATAAGCAATCGGGGCTACACCTTATTATATATATAGGGGACGGGAGTGAGTGCCGGCTGACAGGGGCACAAGTCCTCGGCTCGGGAAGACCAAAGCGGCGGAAAGAAAGCCGACAACAGATAAGACAAAACCAACGGTAACCGGAGAGGGGGACCGTTGGTTTTTATTTTGTAAGCCTAAGCACGCTGGTTGCGGGCGGCATCGATGCGGAGGAAGATAAACAGGAGGATGGTAAAGCCCCACAACGACGAACCGCCGTAACTGAAGAAGGGCAAGGGGATGCCGATGACGGGGGTAAGGCCAAGCACCATGCCCACATTGATAAACACATGGAAGAGGAAGACACTCAGCACACAGTAGCCATAGATGCGCCCGAACTTGAAGGTCTGCCGCTCGGCCAAGTGGATAAGCCGCAGGATGAGCGCGAGAAAGAGCAGCAGCACACCTGCCGACCCTACAAAGCCCTCTTCCTCGCCCACGGTGCAGAAGATGAAGTCGGTGTCTTGCTCGGGCACGTACTTGAGCTTGGTCTGGGTTCCGTTGAGGAAGCCTTTGCCCTTGAGTCCGCCTGAACCTATCGCTATCTCACTCTGATGGACATTGTAACCGGCTCCGGAGAGGTCTTCCTCGAGTCCCAAGAGCACATTGATGCGCACACGCTGGTGGGGCTTCATCACATCGTTGAGCATATAGTCGGCAGAGTAGAAGAAAAGCACCGAGCCGATACAGAACAGCGAGATGTAGAAGAAGCTGCGGATGCGGGTGGAAAGCCCCTGATAGATGAGGAAAATCGCCATGGCGACGATGGTGGCAAGCTGTATCCACACGATGTCGAAGGCTACGATGAAGCGGGCTACGAGGGTGGCTATGAGGGTGGTGGAAGCCACGGCTATGGCCATGATGCGCACGGTCTTGGGCGACTTGCAGTAGGAGGCGACCATGCCGGTGGTGAAAATCTGCGCCAACAGCAGGACGACATACTTGCCCACCGAGGTGGGGGTGTCCATGAGCATCACGTTCTCGTACTTGATGCCGACGACAAAATAGATGACCATCGCCACACCCGAAAAGAGGATGCTGCCCTGCATGCCTTCGCGGTAGAACATCAGGAAAAACGAGAGGTAAACCAGCGCCGAGCCAGTCTCCTTCTGCCCGACGATGAAGAGCATCGGCAGCAGCACCACGCCAATCGCCATCGCGAAGTGGCGCCATCGGTGGATGTCAAAGCCATAACTGCTCATGAGCTTGGACACCGCGAGCGCCGTGGCGAACTTGGCAAACTCTGCCGGCTGCAATCGCAGCGGTCCAAGGACAAGCCACGAGCGCGAGCCCTTGATTTCGTGAGGGTTGAAGATAGTCACAAACAGCAGCAAGAGCAGCACGCCATAGATGACGTAGGCAAAGGTGTCGTACATGCGCGAGTCGGTCATCAGGATGACAAATCCCAGCGCTAAGGAGGTACCGATCCACACAATCTGCATACCCGAGCGCGAGCCCATGCTGAATATATCGGTCGAGCCATAGGTATAGCTGGCTCCGCAGACACTTATCCATCCGAAGACGAGCAGCGCCACGTAGATGAACACCGTCCACTTGTCCAGAGAGCGAAACACGCCCTGATTGTTATCTATTGCTTGAACCATAAGCTATACGTTTCTTCTGGAATACTGCGGCCTTGGCTTCCGACGCAGGCGACAGTTTTCCCTTAATATATTGTTCCATCATCAGGTCGCCGATGGGCACACCGTAGTCGGCACCCCAGCCACCGTTCTCGACATACACGGCAATGGCTATACGCGGGTCGTTCATCGGCGCGAAGCCCATGAAAACGGAGTGGTCATGACCTCTGTTCTGCGCAGTACCCGTCTTACCGCAGGCTTCATAGTCGGCACGGTTCATCGAACGGCTCGTACCTCGGAGGACCGAAGCTCGCATGCCGGCAACGACATATTCGTAAGCGCGGCGACTTGCTTTGGTGTAATGGCGACGAGTGAAGGCGGTGTCGAGGGGCTCTCCAGCCACCTTGCGCACCACGTGGGGGGTATAGTAATAACCCCTGTTGGCGATAGTGGCACCGAGGTTGGCGATTTGGAGCGGTGTAAGGTTGACTTCACCCTGCCCAATGGAAATACTGATAACTGTAAGGCCGTTCCATGCACCATGGTAAGCCTTGTCATAGAACATACCGTTGGGGATGAACCCTCGCTTCTCGCCGGGCAAGTCAATACCGAGCCGATAACCAAATCCCATACTCTTCATGTAATCGCGCCACACGTCGAGGGCATCAGCACTGTTGGCGTACTTACGCCGGTTGCCCACCATGTGGTAGAGGCCCCAGCAGAAGTAAGCATTGCAGGAGGTACCGATAGCATTAATCATGGCGATGGGCGACGCATGGGAGTGGCAGCCAACGTGGAGACCACGATAATAGAAGCCGCGATGGCAGGGGAAAGAGGTGGCGGGAGTGATGATACCCTCAGACATATAGGTGAGAGCCTGGGATGTCTTGAAGGTAGAGCCGGGAGGATACTGGCCCATCGTAGAACGGTTGAGCAGAGGTTTCCACGGGTTGCGGGCCAGCGCGAGATGATTCTTGCCACGCTGGCGACCCACCATGATGCGCGGGTCGTAAGTGGGGGAAGAGACCATGCACAGCACCTCGCCTGTGGAAGGCTCGATGGCCACGATAGAGCCTATCTTGCCCTCGAGCAACCGCTCGCCCAAGGCTTGGAGCTTGATATCGATACTGAGCGTAAGGTCTTTACCAGCCACAGGCCGGCGGTCGAGCTGGCCATGCTGATAGCTACCCTGGATGCGGCCGTGGGCATCGCGCAGGAGAATCTGTATACCCTTCTCGCCACGCAGCTGTTTCTCATACGATTTCTCCACACCCTGCTTGCCGATGTAGTCGCCAGCCTGATAGTAGTCATCGTCCTCAATATTGGCCTCAGAGACCTCTGCCACATCGCCCAGGACGTGGGCTGCATTGGGATACTGGTACTGACGGATGCTGCGCTTCTGCACATAGAAACCGGGGAAGCGGAACATCTTCTCCCGGAACATACTGAACTCCTGGTCAGAGAGCTGCGACAAGAACAGTTGCTGGGTAAACCGCGAATAGCCGGGGTTCTTGCTGCGGTCCTTGATGTCGTTCATACGACGGATGAAAAACTCCTTGGTGATACCCAGCGCCTGGCAGAACTCGAGGGTATCGATATGGCCCTTCTCTTCGTTCATCACCACCATGATGTCATAGGCAGGCTGGTTGTAGACCAGCAGATTGCCGTTGCGGTCGTAGATGACACCACGCGAGGGATAGTCTATCTTCTTGAGGAAAGCGTTACTGTCGGCATTGCGCTTGTAGTCATCGCTCATCAGCTGCAGCGTGAATAGGCGGATGATGTAAACCACGACAATGACGACGGCCACGCCTCCGATGACGAAGCGCCGGTTCTCCAGGTTGAAGTCTTTCATTTACAGCTTCCTTGCGTTTTCGATTACCAGTATCAGCATTGTGGTGAGGATGGTGCTCGACAACGCGCAGGCCAGCCATTGGGGCCAGTTGTAGAAGCAGAACGCCTCCAGAGTAAAGAATACGAGGCAGTAGATGGTCACCACTATCAGAGTGTAATAGAAGAAGCGCGCCGTGCCCAGGTTTTCCATCGTCGGAGCCATATCCTCCTCAGCCTCACGGCTCAACAGCGGCATGAGGATGTAGGGGCGGACAAAGCCAATCAGAGTCATGCTGACGGTGGCTATTCCCGACGTGTCGGAGAATATGTCTACGATGACGCCCATGACAAAAGCAATGAGCAGCAGTGCCCATCGGGGGCAGTTACGCTTAAGGAGCATGATAAGATAGACATAGAGCAAGGGCGTGGCGACACCGAAGAGATGGATATGATTAAGTATCAATATCTGCACCAGCAGTATCACCGCGTATAAGATTATGTCTTTGACTATCCCGTATTTCATTTTAATCTTTCTGTTTGAGCAAGATGGAGTCTTTGGCTGCGTTGAACAGCTGCATGCGCTCACTGAGCTCAGTGTTGTCGACCACACACACGTCGCGCAGCTTGCCAAAGTCGGTGGCGAGCTTTACCTTCAAGCGGAAGGAAAGTCCGTCGGCCGAGTTGAACACATACTTGACCTGCCCCACCATGATACCGGCAGGGAATACCTCTGAGTAACCGCTGGTTACCACGTAGTCGCCCTTGCGGAAACGGGCGTGGCGAGGCACGTCGTCGACATACGCCATATCGGTATAGCCGCCATCCCAGTGGAGGTAACCGAAATAGCCGCGGTCCTTGATGGTACAACTGATGTTTGACTGGCGGTTGAGCACGGGGATGATGACGGCGTAGTGGGCCGATGCGAGATAGACGATGCCTACCACGCCGTGGCCGCTTACCACGCCCATATCCTTCTTCACCCCGTCGGCCTCACCCTTGTCGATGGTGATGAGATTGTCTTTCTCCGAGATGGTGTTCGAGATTACCTTGGCCGGAATGAGTCTGTAGCCCTCCAGCGACTGAGCCTTGACCTGAGCCAACAGCGTACTGTCGGCCGAAGTCTGTTCCAGCCGGTCGGAGAGCACCTTGACCTGGCTCTCCAGGTATACGTTGCGGGCAGTGAGCTGCTCATTGATATCTCCCAGAGAGAAATAAGCCGTCACCTTAGAGTCCCATTCATAGAGCTTTCCCGCCACCACATTTGCCGAGGAGAACCACACGCTCCCCTGGTAAGTGTGACCGCGGAAAAGCCATACCAGTCCGATAATCTCGAATAGGACGAAGAGAAACCAATGGTTATGCTTGCCGAGAAACTCTAACAGGTTTCGCATTGGCACTATCTCATCAGGAACGAGAACTTGTCAACATTCTTCAGCGCGATGCCAGCTCCGCGTGCCACACTGTGCAACGGGTCTTCGGCGATATGGAAAGGAATGTTGATTTTCTCCTGAAGACGACGGTCGAGACCACGCAGCAGGGCGCCGCCACCGCTCAGATAGATACCGTTCTTCACGATATCGGCATAGAGCTCGGGGGGAGTGTTCTCAAGAGCCGAGAGCACGGCGTTCTCAATCTTTGCCACGGTCTTGTCGAGACAGTGGGCAATCTCCTGATAGCATACAGGCACCTCCATAGGCAGTGCGGTGATGCGGTTAGGACCATGTACCACATAGTCTTCCGGAGCCTCGTCGCCCAGGTCGGTCAATGCCGAGCCCACATGTATCTTGATGCGCTCTGCCATACGTTCCGACACCTTCACATTGTGCTGACGGCTCATGTACTCCTGAATGTCGGAAGTAAGGTCATCGCCAGCCACGCGGATAGAGTTGTTGGAGACGATGCCACCGAGAGAGATAACGGCAATCTCGGTGCTGCCACCGCCGATGTCGACAATCATGTTGCCCTCGGGAGCCTCAACGTCGATACCGATACCGATGGCGGCTGCCATAGGCTCAAAGATAAGATAGACATCGCGGCCGTCGGCATGCTCGGCACTGTCGCGGACAGCACGGAGTTCAACCTCGGTAGAGCCCGAAGGCACACCGATTACCATACGCAGTGAGGGCGAGAAGAGGCGGCTGCCAGAGTGTACCATCTTGATAAGACCACGCATCATCTGCTCACAGGCAGAGAAGTCGGCAATCACACCGTCGCGCAGGGGGCGCACCGTACGGATGTTGTCGTGAGTCTTCTCGTACATCATCTTGGCCTTCTGGCCCACGGCAATCATCTTGCCGTCAATGCGGTTGAGAGCGACTACCGATGGTTCGTCCACCACAATCTTATCATCACTGATAATGATGGTGTTGGCCGTTCCCAGGTCCATCGCAATCTCCTGAATGAATGAAAAAAATCCCATTTATAAAAATCGTTTATAGCTATAAATAATCGTTGTTGTTACTTGACAAACCACTCGTGGATGGCGGTGTCGTAGTGGCTGCTTACGCCGAAGGCGCGGGCTGCCAGCATCTTGCGGTCTTCGATGTCGGTCTGGGCGCCCTTCTTGTTGAGGATGTCGAGCAGCACGCTGTACTCGGCCTTGCTGGGCACGATGACCACGTCATTGAAGTTCTTGGCTCCGGCACGGATGAGCGAGATGCCGCCGATGTCTATCTTCTCGATGATGTCGGCATCCGATGCGCCGCTTGCCACGGTCTGCTCAAAGGGATAGAGGTCTACTACAACCAGGTCTATGGCGGGGATGTCATATTCCTTCATCTGTGCCTGGTCGCCCTCATTGGCGCGACGGGCCAGTATACCTCCGAACACCTTGGGATGGAGGGTCTTCACACGGCCACCGAGGATAGAGGGATAGGAGGTCACGTTCTCTACCTTCTCACACTCGTAACCCAGCGATTCGATGAACTGCTGAGTGCCGCCAGTCGACAAGAATTTCACACCTTCTTCATTGAGTTTCTTCAACAGTTCATCCAGGCCGTCTTTGTGGAACACTGAGATGAGGGCTGTCTTGATTTGTCTTGTTTCTGCCATAATTGTTTGTTGCTTTAGATACTACGTGCAAAATTACGAAAATATCCTCTATTACTTAAATAAACAAGGTGGAAATTGTAGTTTCCACCTTGAAAATTATGATAAATCAAACGCTCACTCCTAATAAGTGGCGCGAAGATAGATTTCACGTTGTTTCTCAGTCACGCCATTGGCGTCGAGCAGCTGGGGCAGCCGCTGATAGTTGGCACGGAAGGCAGCCACGAGTTCATTCATCCTGTCGGGATAGTAACTGATGGCGCGACCGGTCGACTCCATCGTGCCGAGTTCCTCACCGAAGACGATGCCGGCCTTCTGGCGCTTCAACCTGTAGTTGTTCTGCCCTATACGGCGCATCTGGCCCATCAGTCCGTCGGCCACATCGATGGCGTCGGGGGCATAGGTCACCTCTACTGTTTTCTCGATGTTGGGGTCGCTGTCGGCTATGGCTATGGTGGCGGTGAGTGTGTTGCCGTCATAGTCGAACGCCGCGGGCTTGCCGTTGACCACAACCTGCTCTGGCACAGCCCGTGCCACTATCTTCACACTGTACTTGCGTGCCTCGGGCATGCCCTCATAGCTGCCCTCGCGACGACCTATCTTCACGGTGAGCTTGTTGCCCTCGACCTCCTGGGTCATGCGGGTGCGGGCAAAGGCGGTGGCATAAGCCTTGTCGTTGCCGTTGTCCTCATACATCGAGAACTCGCCGTTGCCGCCGGGGTAGACGGTCACCACGATGGGCTCGTCGTTGGATTTCAGGTTCTTCACCTTGTCATACATGGGGATGACGGCGCCCGCCTTGACATACATGGGGTACTCGTCGAGGTGGAAGTTGCGCTCCACGCGCTGTCCGCCCTTGAGCAGCGTGCCCGTAGCCACCTCATACCAGTCGTTGCCGCCGGGGAGCCACACCTTGTGGCGGGACACACCGTCTGCCATAGGCTGGGTGATGGGGCTGACCAGGATTTGGTCGCCAAACATATAGCTGTTGCGCTCCTGGTAGGCTTCCTCGTTCTCGGGCCACTCATAGTAGAGCGGACGGCAGAGCGAGAGGCCCTCGTCGTAGGCACGGCGTGCCATGGTGTAGATGTAGGGAGCCATGCGGTAGCGCTCGAGGATGGTGTTGCGGATGATGCTGAAGTGCTGGTGGTCAAAGGCCCACGGTTCCTTGTCGAGCGCGGAGCTCTTGGTCGAGTGGGTACGCAGGATGGGGCTCAGCGCACCAAACTGGAGCCAGCGTATATAGAGTTCGGGGTCTATGCGGTTGGCGTTCATGTGGCCGCCGATGTCGTGGCTCCAGTAGCCATAGAGCACGTTGGAGGCGGTGGCGTTGAAGTAGGGCTGGAAGTCGAGCGATTTCCAGCTGATGACGGCGTCGCCCGAGAAGCCTATCTGGTAGCGGTGGTTACCCAGCCCGCCCCAGCGGTGGTAGAGCATGGGGCGCTCCTGGCGATGGCGCTCCATGTCGGTGAAGGTGGTATAGTTTATCCACCAGGTGTTGCCGAGCCGTGGGAACTCCTTGTCGTTGAGTCCCTGCTGCCAGTCTAACCACCAGAAGCTCACTCCGTCGCGCTCCATAGGGCGCAGCACGGTGTTGTACCATCCCTCCATAAACCGTTTGTCCGACGCTGCCCAGTCTATGTCCTTCTTCTCATCGGGGTTCATGCCCATCCAGCGCGCCATAGCGGGATATTGTTCCTCGTAGGGTTTGATGCCGTCGGCGGGATGCAGGTTGAGGGTCACGTTGAGCTGCTTCGAGCCAGCCCACTGCAGGAAGCCCTTGGGGTCGGGGAAGAGGCGGCGGTTCCAGGTATAGCCTGTCCATGCGCCCTTGCCCTTCTCGGTGTAGTGCCAGTCCATGTCGACCACCAGCACATCGAGGGGGATGCTGTAGGTATCAAAGTTGTCTACCAGCTGGCGCAGTTCGTTGTCGGTGTAGCACCAGTAGCGCGACCACCAGTAACCGAAGGCATAGCGCGGAGGCAGCGCCATCTTGCCCGAGACCACGGTAAAGTCGCGCAGAGCCTTGCGATAGTCGTGGCCGTAGGCCATGAAGTACCAGTCCTGGGCTTTGCCTTCCTCGCGGCGGTGGCTTACCCACTGCCAGTCGCTATGGTCGAAGAGATAGTTCTGCGAGTCGTCGATGAAGGTCCATCCGCTGCGCGAGAGCAGACCGTCCTCGATGGGCATGGGCTGGTCGCCGCGCATATTGCCGTCATATCCGTCGAGGGTGCGATAGGTACCCTTGAGATTGAGGGTGTCTTTCTGCCCGGGGCGCCAGGCAAAGGGCTTGACTCCCTTGCGTTTGGGCGAGGTTATGAGCAGGTTGCCGTCGCCGAGCGGGCCCTGGCTCTTGGTATACTTGATGACCATGCAGCGGGTGGTTATCTCGACGGTCTTGCCACGGTCACGGGTGGTATAGTCTACGGCGGGGTAGTCGCGGTTGATGGCCATGAGCGACTGTCCGTCCTCAAATCGGCCGTCGGGCGAGTACTCCATACGTGCCATGCCGTCGGTGACGAGCGATATGCGTACATGGCTGTCCTGGTAAGCCACGTTCTTCTGGGCGGTGGCGGGCAAGGCGATGAGGGCGGCTATCACTGCCGCTGCCGCCTTAGCAGTTTTGCTTATGTTCATAATAGTGTTGCAGATTGTTTATTGTACTATATATAATAAGGTATAGGTTGCGGCAGCCTATGACGACTGCCGCAACCCAGAGAGGGCGTGCGCCGCGGCTCAGGAGGGGCACCCCATGTCGCAGTCGTCTTCCATACAGGGTGCGATCACCTTGGCCATACGCGTGAGACCGTCTATCATGCGGCTGCGCGGACAGGCAATGTTGATGCGCATATAGCCCTGACCGGCGCGACGGCCGTACATGGTGCCGCTGTTGAGATAGACCTTGCCCTCGTCGCGGAGTTTGGCTTCGAGTTCATCTGAAGTAAACTCGAGGGCAGAGATGTCTACCCACACGAGGTAGGTGCCTTCGAGTTTGAGCACTTCTATCTTGGGCATATACTCGGCAAAGAAGCGCTTCAGCTCCAGGTAGTTGTCGTAGAGGTAGCAGTTGAGCTCGTCGAGCCACTCCTCGCTCTCGTTGTAGGCTGCCACGAGCGCGTCGGGACCGAAGGGGTTGACCTCGCACACCTCGAAGATGTTGATGACGCGGTCTACGCGACGGCGCATCTCTATGTCGCTGCAGATGACGTTGGACTGCATCAGTCCGGCGGTGTTGAACGACTTGGAGGGCGAGTTGAGGGTCACGGTGATGGCCGATGTCTCGTCAGAGAGCGACGCAAAGGGCGTATACTCATAGCCGGGCATCACGAGCTCGCAGTGTATCTCGTCGGCGATGACGCGCACATGATGGCGGCGACAGATGTCGCTCACGCGCTCAAGCTCGTCGCGGCGCCACACGCGGCCGGCGGGGTTGTGGGGGTTGCAGAAGAGCAGCACGGCGGCGCGCTCGTCGGCACAGCGACGCTCCAGGTCGTCGTAGTCGATGACATAGCTGTCGCCCTCGCGCTTGAGCTCACACTCTGAAGCCTCGCAGCCGCAGTTGCGTATCGACGAGAAGAAGCAGTTGTAGACGGGGGTGAGGATAACCACCTGCTGACCGGGCAGGGTGAGCGCCTTGATAGCACAGCTCATGGCTGCCACCACACCGGGGGTGTGGAGTATCCAGCTACGGTCGATGTGCCACTGGTGGCGGCGGTCAAACCAGTTGATGACGGCGTCGTAGTAGCTGTCGTCGGTGAAGGTGTAGCCATAGACGGGATGGGCGGCGCGGCGCTCCACAGCCTGGCGTATGGCGGGAGCCACCTCGAAGTCCATATCGGCCACCCACATGGGCAGCTCGCCCTCGCCTATGCTGTCCCACTTCACACAGCGGGTACCGAGACGCTCGGGGGCATGGTCAAAATCAAATGTTGCCATTGTATCTTTATTGTTTGGTTGTTTCTATACGGCAGTCGTGGCCACGGGCATAGTCGTCGTAGGTGATGCACTCTATGCGGTCGGCGACGATGTGTCCGCTCACGGGGTTCTTGACCTCGGTGATGGCGCCGCTGATGCGGGCGTCGATGTGGGAGCTGTCTTCAAAGGCACGGTCGCAGGCGGCGTCGAAGGTACAGTCTTCGAGGGTCACGTGGTCCATGTAGCAGAGGGGCTGCTCGCCACTGATGTGGCAGCGCACCAGACGCACATTGCTGCTGTGCCAACCCAGATACTCGCCGTCGAGCTCGGAGTCGTAGACGGTCACATTGTCGCACTCCCAGAAACTGTCCTTGGTCGTAATGCGGGCATGGTGTATCTCCACGTTGTGGCAGTACTGGAAGACATACTTGGAGTCGCTCTTCAGGCCGTCGACGTAGATGTCTTCGGAGAACATGAAGGGATAGGTACCATCGTGGAGCTCGACATTGTAGAGCTTCAGACCGCGCACGCGCCAAAAGGTCTCGTCGGCATCGGTGAGGATGACGTTGCGCAGGTTGAGGTTGTTCATCTCGCGGAAGAACTTGGGTGCGTCGATGACCGTGTCTTCCATCACCATGTTGTCGGAGTACCAGATGGCACTGCGGCTCTCGGGCGCGAAATAGCAGTTGGTGATATGGCTGCCGTCGACGTGCCACCAGGGGTATTTGCCATAGAAGCGGGAGTCATCGCACTCGATATTGCGACAGAACTTGATGCCCGACTCGCCATCGGTGATGGTGATATGCTCGAGCCGCGTGTCGCTCAGACCAAACAGCGGACGCTCGCCGCCAAATTCTTTATCCTTAATCAGATTCATAGTGGATATTATTATTTACCTACAAAAATACTAACTTTCGTACACTTATGCCACGATTGTCGGGAGTTTCTTCATCGGTTTTAATAAATATTAGAGAAGACACCCCGGCGGCACCGCCTTCAGCAGCGGAGACACGCCCGCCACTCTCGCGCGGACAGGCATCGGCCAGACGCTGGCACCGACCTGTCGGACAGCGACAAAGGTACGCACAATCATCGTCCTGTGCCCTACCCCGAATACGGAACTTGTTACCGCTACTCCCGAAATAGCTGCCGCGGTGCCCCTGACCACCTCTACCGGCTCGTATCAATAGGCACGTGGGCTCGTGACTTACGAAACGAGCCTTCGTATCAATAGGTACGAGGGCTCGTAACTATTGATACGAGCCAGCAAGGGCGTCCTCTACCGTCGCAGACACTTGATACACAACAGCTGTCGACACACTCCACACCACCAGCGCGCGCAGCCTCGGCACAGGAGGTCATCGCCATACTCTTCACAGCGCTCACGCCGATGCCGATTAGCCTCTGGCGGGCGCTCGGGCAGACAGCCACCGTGGCGACCGCACGCAGGGGCAAAATAAAGGCTCCAGCCTCGGGAACAAACCCGGACTGGAGCCATGTATTAATAACTATAAAACCGTATTAAAGGTTGGGGTTGATCTCAGACCACTTCTCTACTGGAGGCAGAGCACCGAGAGCAATCACCTGGTCGCGCATACCGGCGAGGTGGTTGTAAGAAGCGTCGAGAGCAGCAAACTCGTCGGCTGTACCCATAACTGGCTTGGTGTAGACACCGTCGCTTGTGATGCGGGTAGGCATAGCCATCATCACGTGGTTGTAACGGGCTGTGTCGGCATAAGTACCGGCGGGATAAGTGAACTCTTCGCCACCCATAGCAGCCTCAATCATCTTGACAGCGAGGTAAGAGGGGCTCTGGAATGAGCTGCGGCGACGGAGCTCGATAATCTTGGCACCACCCTGGGTAACTTCCTTCTGCATGGTAGCCCACTCCTCAGCGGTAAGACCCTTACCGTTGACAGTAGCCTTGCCAGCAATCACGTCGAGCAGCTTGACGCCGTCGATAGTGGTAGGAGAAGCGAAGACAGCCATCTTCTCGCCGTGGCCACCATAGGTGTAGGCGTTCTCGATGACAGCCTGGCTTACGCCGAAGTGCTTGGCCAGCGCACCCTTGAGACGAGTAGAGTCGAGGGCAGCAAGTGTAGCAACCTGGTTGGGCTTCAGACCAGAGTGAACGAGAGTTACGAGGCCGGTGATGTCGGCGGGGTTGAAGATAACCACGCAGAACTTGGCGTCGGGGCAGAACTTCTTGATGTTCTGGCCAAGCTCCTCGGCAGCCTTAGAGTTGCCTACGAGCAGGTCTTCACGTGTCATGCCCTCCTTACGGGGTGCGCCACCTGAAGAGATGATATACTTAGCGCCAGTGAAGGCTTCCTTGGGGTCAGTGGTAGATACGATGTTGGCATCGTCAAATCCGCACTGACGCATTTCCTCGGCTACGCCTTCAGCTGAGAATACGTCGTAAAGACAAATGTTGGGAGTAAGTCTGAGCATGAGTGCTGTCTGCACCATGTTGGAGCCAATCATGCCGGCTGCGCCGACGATGACGAGTTTGTCATTAGTTAAAAATTCCATAACTATAATATTAATTATAAGTGATTCGTTCTGTCTTTTATCCTGCAACTTGACGGGGCCAATCGTCACTCCCGGCTACCCAAATGCAACCTGGAGATGCATCGGAGTAAGGGCAGCGGTCGCCTCGGGCTGCTATCATCTGCAAAATTACGAAAAAAAGAATGACAAATGTCATTTAATCGCAATTTCTTTTGTGATTAATTCTTAAAACTTTTACCTTTGTCATGTCCAATTAGCAAAATAGAGATGAAAGAGATGATAGAAAACCGAATAGAGCGGCTGCGCGAGCTGATGGAGCGTGAAAAGATAGACGCATTCATCATCCCGAGCAGCGACGCGCACAACGGAGAATATATAGCAGACCACTGGAAGAGCCGCGAGTGGATAAGCGGGTTTACGGGGTCGGCGGGCACCGCCGTGGTCACCATGAAGAGTGCCGCGCTATGGACCGACTCGCGCTACTTCCTGCAAGCCGAAGAGCAGCTCGATGGCACCGAGTACCAGCTGATGCGGCTGCGCATGGAGGGAACACCGTCGATAACCGAGTGGCTGGGCGCCGAACTGGCTGAGAAGAGCGGTGCCACGGTGGCCATAGACGGCTCGACAAGCACATACAACACGGTGCAGGCGATGACGATGGCGCTGCGCAAGCAGGGTGGCATCACACTGCGCACCAACCTCGACCCGATGAGCCGGATATGGACAGACCGACCCGCGCTGCCGCAGAAACCGATAAGGAAGCACCCTATGGAATGGGCAGGGACAACGGCTGCTGACAAGTTGACGGCGATAAGGCGCAGGCTGGCAGCGGTACACGCCGACGGCATGCTGGTATCGGCGCTCGACGACATAGCCTGGGCGCTCAATCTGCGCGGGGCCGATATAGAGTGCAACCCGGTGTTCATAGCCTATCTGCTCATCGCATCGAGGGGCGCCACCCTGTTTACGGAGTGCAGCCGCGTGAGCGACGAGGTCAAGGAGTATCTCAACGACAATGGCGTGGAGCTGCGCCCATATAATAAGATAGGTGAAGGACTGGCACACTACTTCGAATACTCGATACTGATGGACGGCAACGAGACGGCTGCGCTCATGCCGCGCTACGTGCCCAGCCGCACACAGGTAATCTATGCGCCATCGCCCATTCCGCTGATGAAGGCGGTGAAGAACGAGGCTGAGACAGCGGGCTTCCGCCAGGCTATGGTGAGCGACGGCGTGGCGATGGTGAGGCTGCTCAAGTGGATAAAGCCGGCAGTAGCAAAGGGCGGAGTGACCGAAATGGGCGTGGACGACAAGCTCACGGCGCTGCGCAGCGAAGACCCTGCGTATGTGGAGAAGAGCTTTGAGACCATAGCTGCCTATGAGAGTCACGGCGCCATCGTACACTATGAGCCGACAGCCGACAGCGACGTCGAACTACGTCCCGAGGGGTTGCTGCTGCTCGACTGTGGCGCCCAATACGACTGCGGTACCACCGACATTACCCGCACCATACCGCTGGGACCCGTGAGCGAGGAGCAGAGGCTGGTGTACACGCTGGTACTCAAGGCTCACATACGACTGGAGATGGCTCAGTTTCCGGCAGGTGCCAACGGCACGCAGATAGACGCCATAGCGCGCAGCGTGCTGTGGAGCCGCGGCTACAACTACCTGCATGGTACGGGCCACGGCGTGGGTGCGCATCTCTGTGTGCATGAAGGCCCGCAGCAGATACGTATGGAGTATGTACCCACGGCGCTCAAGGCGGGCATGACCATCACCGACGAACCGGGCGTCTATCTCGCCGGCCGCTTTGGAGTGCGCATCGAGAACGTGCTGCTCATCGTCGGTGGCGACAGTACCGAGTGTGGCAATTTCCTGCGTATGGAACCGCTCACGCTCTGCCCCATCGACACCACGGTGATAGACCGCTGGCTGCTCGATGACAATGAGGTGGAATGGCTCAACGACTACCACCGCCGCGTGTATGAAGAGCTGGCACCGCATCTGGCCGACGACGAGCGCCAATGGCTCGCAGAAGCTACGGCGGCGATAGACTAATCGCGCAGAAATAGAAACAGAAAGCCCGAAGACCGCAGATGACGGACTTCGGGCTATATCATTTGTCGTAACCGACGGCGCGGACGCCCCGAGGCAAACCTCGGCAGGAGCAGAGGGTTATGGGGCTGTCGTGCGGGCGCGGACTTAGAAGTAATAGGTCATGCCCAGCTGCCAGGCGCTGCTCTTGGCGTTGAAGGCGCTGCGCACCACATCGCTGGCACCGGTCTCACCCGACTTGCCGCAACCGAAGTTGTAGTTGAGGTTGAACGCGAGATGGCTCATCAACGACACGCCGGCTCCGATGTTGAAACTCATGTACGTATTCTTCCACTTCCAGTCGATACTTTGGATGTCGTCGGCCATATTGAAGGCAAACTGTGGACCTGCAAAGGCATAGATGCTGGCCAGACTGCCCAAGCCTATTCCATAACGCAGGTTGATAGGGATGGCAATCTGCTTGACAGTGAGCGTAGCCTGGTCGCGGACAATCTGCTCGTTGCCACGTTCTACGGTAACATCGGCAGAATACTGGTTGTAGAGGGCTGAGACGTCGATGCCGAGGCCCGTGAGGGGCAGAGAGACCTTAGCGGTGGGGCCAAGATAGAAGCCGATATTGTTGGACTTGTCGAGTACATTGCCCTTGACGGAGAACTCGGACATATTGATACCGCCCTTGACACCGAACTTAATCTGTGCATTGGCGCTGCCTATAGCCACAAAGGCCAAGAGCATCAGGGTTGCAAATAGTTTCTTTTTCATTGTCGTTTGTATTTAATTGGTTATTGTATCTCTTATTAAACTGCATTACGGATAACTCAAGTGTACAACCACGCAAGCAATAAACTTTTAATCCTCAAATCTATCATATCATAGATTTGGCTTTACACATAGCAGAGTCTTACTCTCTATTGATTTTTTCTACCAATTCATCTGGTGTAAGTATCTCCATTTTAGAGAAACCAAACCACTTTTTGCCCAAGTCCTTGATAGAGGCTCCTATATGATATACATCATCGTCTATACAAAGGAAGCGGTCGTGCGATAAACGGAATACTTCAACATCAATCGGTACATATTGAGCATTATGACGGTCTATGTCAAGCTGGAACTGACGACTAATCTGCTGGGTATAGATGACCGCAGATACACCTTCATCTCTTTTATCGAGCAATGTAAGTACAGTCTCGTCAACATAGTTGTCGACAAGGACTATACGCTTCTTCGCACTCTTAATCAAGTCGGACACGAATGTATAGGCATCATAAATCTGTCCGTTGTAGAACACTCCTTGCTTCGGCTTCGCATTGCCCTCATCCAATCGGCGAAATACCTCGTCTATGCGTTTGTCCGCTTCTTGCTGATGTTGCTGCATTTCCAATTGATGGTACTCAATCGTTTCCAAGCGACTGAACACAGAAGCGTTGGTTGTCATGAAATGGCGCATGGAGACAAAGGCCCGCATGATTTGGATATTGACCTCAATGGCTGTTTTGGAACGGAGAACACTGCTAAGCATCGCCACGCCCTGCTCTGTAAAGGCAAAAGGTAATTTCTTTATATTCTGTCCTCGTCCAGCGTTCAAAGTCACAATTTGTGATTTTGAACATTCCTCCATTGACAACTGAAACCTAAAATCAGAAGGGAACCTCTGAATATTACGTTTGACTGCTTGGTTCAAAGTTCTTGTCTCCACACCATATAGCATTGCTATATCTTTGTCAAGCATAACCTGTTGTCCTCTAATCACCTTTATTAGAGACTCTATATTATCCACGACAACCATCTGGTCACAATTTGTGACCAGTTCGCCGTCCTCTATCTTTTCTTTTATATCTGTCATATCTTCAAAATCACAATTTGTGATCTCAAACGTAGTGCTTAATAGTGCAAGCATAGCTTTTACCCCTTAAACGACTATCACAAAACGTTTACTTTGAAAAGAACGTAAAGTCAAGTCTATTGCGGTAATTGCCCGTGTAGTAATCGCTTCGCTCGCAGCACTGTATGTACAACCCTGTTTCGCCACATCACGAAAGGAATATCCCTTGCGGCGCGAACCTATCACTTCCCTATCTTCGGCAGTCATCTGTTCTGCCGTTTTATGCGCCTGGGGCTTACAACTTATTATATATACCGTTTCCGTAGTGACTGCAATCGGGATGATATTTAATCACGTTCCAATTGCGCACAAATAGATGGCGTGGCTATCATTATCGGAGCAGAGAGGGACGAATGTCCTTCTTCGTCCAATAACAAGTGCTGGCTACAATCAGTGACGCTGACGACGCACGGTGACACGCGCTGCCGAGGATGACGAACGCGAAGAGGTGGAGCGGGTCTTGGACTTTACGGTCTTGTTGCGCACGGAAGTCGAAGACGATGCGCGGCGGCCCTTCTTGACGGGCTTGACATCCTTGTTGGCCTTGGCGATGCTGTCGAGCGAGTCTTTGCGGGCCTTGTCGCCCCAGAGGTTCTGCTCGAAGTCCACGATCTCCTTCTCTATACGCTTCTGCTCCTTGGAGAGGGCTGAGTCGGTGGGACAGTACTGAGCCAGAGTCTTGCCGAGCATATTGTTGGTCTTGTAAATCTTGCCGCGGTACATGTTTTTGGCAAAGTAATCGTCCATGCTCATCACGGCGGCGTTGTTGAGATTGCTCGTCATCACGGTCTGCTTGACCAGGAAAGGTGCCAGGTCGTCGTACTTGACCCAGAAGAGGGGATAGGACGTGGCATTGTCGCCGAAATCGTCTTCACGCTTCATGATGGGGCACAGCGCCAGCACTTGGGTGTGGAAGGAGGCTGTGGTCTGGTCGTAGTAGACGCTCTCCTTGAGATAGTAAGCAGTGACCTCGCGCGAGGGGATATCGCTGTTGTCGATATAGATGCCCCGGTTGGTCTTCTCGTAAAAGATATGGTAATTGTCGAGGAATGCCTTGAGCTTGACCTGGGCAGCCTCGTTGAAGACCTCGTTTCCGTCAAGCCGATACTCGTAGGCCTTGATGTTGCCGGTCATCATGAGCTTGAAGATGTAGGTGAAGAGGTTGACCTGGTTGCCCATAGGCTCTACAGGGTAGTAGAGGCTGGCGTTGGCGTCGTCGTGGAGGTCGAGCTCGCGATAGATATCGCGGCGCCACACGACATCTTCGGCCATGCGGGTCTGCACAGGGAAGGAAATCTGGGCTCGGGTAGAGATGGCACCGCTGGTGGTGGCGGCGGCCTTCTGCTCGGCTTTGCGTTTGGCGGGCTGGGCGGTCGCATGGACAGCCATCATTCCGACGAGAAAGATAAATAATATTTTCTTCATTGTTGCATTGTTTTCTTATTTGACGATGACCTCCATAGGGTAAGACAGCGTGCGCGTGATGCCATCGGGGCCCACGGCCTTGACGCCTCGGATGTAGAAGCGGCGGTTGCGGGAGAGGCGGCGGAAGGTTTCGCGCTGACGCTCGGAGAACCGGGCTCCGTTGGAGGCTATTGGCACGGCGTTGCCCATATTGTCGAAGAAGACGGTCTCGAAACTTACCACGCGGAAGGGGATGTCGAGCAGTCCGTCGTCGATGGCGGCATGGATGCGGTCGATGCCCATCAGCGCAGACTTGGACAGGCCGCCACCCTTGTAGCGGTCGGTGCCGATGACGAGGTAGGCCATCGGGTCGGGGAGCTTGCGCACGTGGAAGGTGAACTTGCCCATCTGGCGGATGGCATTGCCCTTGCGCGCACTGACGGTGATGGTCACATCGCTGCCCACGGCTGAGGGTTTGGCGATATATCGACCCATGCCCACGGAATGGAAGGCGCCGCCAGTCATGGATGCCTGGACCTCGTTGAGGGCTACGCCGGGGATGCTGATACTGATGGGGTTTTCATAGCCGGCATAGAGCACGTTCATGAGGTCGGCAGAGACGGTGGCACTGGGCGCCACCACGTTGTACTTCTGCGTAAAGTCGCGGCGGATAAGGCCGCCGTTGCCATTGCGCATGGTGATGTATCCGGCGAAGGAGTGCTCGCCCACGCCACTGGCTGTGAAGCGGTAGTTGTTGCCAGTAATGCGGCGGCCGCCCACATATATCTCGGGTGTCATGGTGGTATCTACCGCCGCCATCACGATGCGGGCATCGAAGGCGTCGCCGCTGATGACGGTCTTGGACTCGGGGATGACAAAAGCCTCAAGCCTGTTGACGCGGATATCCTTGAGGTCGATGTTGGAAACGAGCGTATGGAGCACCTCGCCCTCGGCGTAGCGCACGTCGCTCTGCAACTTGGAGAGCATGGTGACGGCTGCCGCCACGGGCATATTCTCAAACATATACTGCTGCCAGTTCTTGCCCATAGCGTGGGCGCCACGGGGGAGCTGGGTAGTAAGGTTGCTGCTGATAATCTTGCGCTGGCGCTCGTCGGTCACCATCGTAAGGATGCGCTCCCGGTAATGGTTGATGGCAGCAAACAGGGCACCGCCCTTACCGGTGATGGGCGCAAGCATCACATGGCTTGCAGCCTCGAGATTGTCCTTGTTCTTGATGTTGGCCAGGTCGGCGTCCTTGCCGTCGGCCTCGGTCACAATCTGCTCCTTGAGCTGCTGGGAGAAAGCATAGAGCGAGTCGCTCATCTGCTTGACCGCCATGGCTTTGGCAAACCACTGGCTCACCTTCTCCGGGTTGGTCTTCATCTGCTGCTCAAAGCGCGCATAGAGGGCACTGTTTTCCTCGGCCGAATTGGCGGTGGTGCGGTTGATGCTCTCCTCGACGATGGAGAAACCGTTGAGCACCTCGGTGGAGATATTGAGTGCCAGCATGGCCATGAGGATGACATACATCAGATTGATCATCTTCTGGCGCGGGGTTATCTGTTTCTTCTTGATTGCCATCAGTGGTGTATCGTTAGATTACTGACCGGGGTTGCGGGTCTGCATATTTAGGGTCATGGCCTCTATCATGCGGCTGTAAATCTGGTTGAGCTGCTCTATCTGCTGGGCCATCTTCTTGCTTTGCTCGTTAATCTGGTCGATGGTGCTAATCTGCTGGCTGGCGCTCTTGAGCTGCATCTCATAGACTCGGCTGATGCCAGTGAGGGTGCGGTTGAGGTTCTCCATCTCCAGGCTGTCGGTGGCAAGGCGGGAACTCTGCTCATTGACCTTGCCCAGGGTCTCAACGAGGCGCTTGAGCTCGGCTACATAGTCGCTCTGGGCCTGAACCATCTCTTCGTTTTCGGCGGTGCCGGTGACTACCGGTGTCACCATGCTCTGCCCTACTACGCCTGCAGCCGAGCCGCCCACTATCTGTACGCTGCCTGAGGGTTGCAGACCGTCAGCAGCTGCGGCGGGTTGGTTGGCAGCGCCACCGGGTTGACCCACAGCCACGTCTCCACCCGCATGAATCACTCCCGAGCCACCGATAATCACGGCCTGGGGAGCCTGCATCGTCACGTGGTCGGTCGCCTCGGCGCCCTCCTCATCCTCCTCGGCGTCTTCGACATGGGTGGGGAGGTCGCGGCCATCGGCGGTCTTGTCAAAGGGACGGTCAAAAGCAGAGATGAAGAACACGAACACCTCGGTACCCATACCCAAGAACAGCCAGAAGTTGGCTCCAGGAAGGTGGGTGAGCTTACAGAGGGTACCAAAAATAACGATAGACGCTCCCCAGCTATAGGCATAGTTGAGGAAGGTCTGTCCGGGAACGCTATCCATCCACTTCTGCAGACGGTAGACGATATTGTATTTGCTATATTCAGCCATAATGAATGTGTGTTATTTCTTGTTCTTTTTCTGTTTGGTGCTGGTCGAGTTGGCGAGGCTTCTCACGCATCGGAAACCGATATAGGAGCGTGGCTGGTTTTGATATTCCCATGTACGCCACGCCGAACGGACAAAGGATTCGGGGTCTTTCCACGAACCGCCACGCACACTCTTCTTCTTAAGACGGTAAGGGTCTTCCTTGGCAGCCTTGTACTCGAGCTGGGGGTTAAGGTCGTTCATGGCCTCAACACCTGCTTCGGTATAGATGGTACTGGTCCACTCGGCTACATTACCAGCCATGTCATAGAGGCCATTGCTGTTGGCGGTATAGATACCCACACGGCTGGTGATGAGGTTGCCATCCTTGGTATAGTTGCCACGGTCGGGCTTGAAGTTGGCATAGAAGCAGCCATCGCCGTTCTTGACATCCTTGTTCTCCCAGGGGAATTCGTTGCCGGCCTTGCCGCGTGCGGCATACTCCCACTCGGCTTCGGTGGGCAGGCGATAACGCTGGATGAAGCGGGCTTCGCCGCCCAGACCCTTGAGCAGATAGTCGGTGCGCCAGGCACAGAAGGCGTTGGCCTGCTCCCAAGTGACACCCACTACGGGGTAATCGTTGTAGGCGGGATTGCTGAAGTAGTTGCGGAGATACATCTCGTTGTCAGAGTTCTGGAAGTCGTTGACCCAGACGGTGGTGTCAGGATAGACGTTGACGATATAGGTGTTGAGGAAATCCCAAGGACCGCTGAGAGGGCGGTTGATGGTCTCGCGCACGATATTGCCGTTGTCGTCGATATACGCCGTGTCCTTGGAAATCATCACCACCTCGTCGGGATTGACGGTGACATCGGTGTTTAGGTTGCGCTCGTTGGGCATGAGGCGGTTACGGCGCAGGGCGGCAGTGGTATAGTCGTAAATCTCATACTTATAGTTGAGCTGGCGGTAGTCGAGCAGTTTCTCACCGGTCACGGGGTTGGTGACATACATGCTCTCGATGGCGCGCTGCTCGTCCTCATTGGGCTTGCGGGGCAGAGGCTTGCGCCAGTTGATATGGGGAGTGACAGGCTCGCCATACTTGTCCTCGGTAATCATGTAGGTCTCGTCGCCGGCATAGGCGGGGTCGGCAAGACGCGTACGGAGGATAGAGTCCTTGACATACTGCACAAACTGCTTGTACTTGGAGTTGGTAACCTCGGTTTCGTCCATCCAGAACCCGTCGACAGAGATATCCTTGACGGGAGTCTTCATACCCCAGAGCGAGTCCTGACGGTCGAGGCCCATGTGCAGCGAGCCACGCTCTACCTTGGTCATACCGTAAGGCGTGGGCTCGGCAAAGGAGCGGCCACCAACGCCAACCACCTCGCCGCCGCGGCCGCCCGAGATGGCACTCTTGCTACCGAAACAGCCTGTCAGCGCCACAGAGAACGCCACAAGGCCGAGGGTTATAATGCTTTTATTCTTCATCTTTATATTATAATATTCTCACGCTTTTATGCAGGTTTCTACCTTTCTTGGTCAGGTTGATATCGTGCTGGTATCCCACAAAGAGACCATGACTGCCGTTGCCTGGGATGGAGGCCGAGGTATACAGCTCGTAACTATAGCCCAGCACGACGCCATGGAAGCTGCCGCCGACGAGGACGGTCACCGAGTTGGACGGACTGTAGGTCACGCCGCCATAGAGCATGTGCTTGTCATGGGTATAGACCACGCGCGATGTGATGTCGGCCCTGAACGCCGAGCCATCCGAGCGCAGCAACACCGTGGGCTTTATTGTAATAAACGGATTTCTTAGTTTTATATTGTATCCACCGGTCAAATAATATGTACGGTCGATGTCGAGCAGGTAACTGTCGCCCAGCGTAACTTGGGGTGCGGTGGCGTGGGCTACCGACGCGCCGGCATACCAGTCGCCGTGGACGTAGTAGAGACCGACGCCCACATCGAGCCCCGAGCCGCTCACATCGGTCGTAGGGATAGCGGGGTCGTTGCCTTCCTCGGTATCGGTCTGCGAGCCATTGAACTTCTCGCTCAGCATACCCACCTGGACGCCGATGCCGAGCATTCCTCCCAGCAGCTTGGTCTTGAGTGCATACTGCACGGCGAAACGCTGGTGGTCAAAGAGACCCAGTTTGTCGCTCGTCATCTGCACGCCCACACCATGGTAATGCTTGAGCATGAACAGGGGCATATCGGCAGCGACAATCATGGTACGCGGGTTGTGCTCGAAACCGGCAAAGTCGAGGGCGTAACTGCCTGTGACATTCAGCTTGGACTCTTTGCCCACGGCGGCGGGGTTGAACACCGGCTCCTGGGCAAAGTAGTGGCTGAGCGACATATCATATTGCGCAGAGGCGGCCAACGCCCCGACGACAGAGATGACAAGGGTAAATAAATATCTTTTCAACACACTTACATAACGGATAAGCGTAGCTTTTATTGTCTTTCTACAGGTTTTTTATCCACGACGTTATGGTTTCCATCACCGTCGGGGCGATGGTCTCCTCTATCTGCTGATACTCCACGACCAGTCCTGTGTGGCAAGTCTGGAAGAGATGGTTCAGTCCGTCGAAGGTTTTGAGGGTATGGCGACTGTTGACGAGCCCCTTCTCCAGCGCTCCGAGATTGGCGACACAGTCCACCTGGGTGTCGCGGTTGCCGTTGAGTGCCAGCACGGGACAGACGATTTCGCCGAGCACGCCTCTCACATCGACATTGAGCAGATGGCGGATATAGGGACTGTCGCCCTGCTTCAGGGCTTTGTCGAAGACGCTGCGGAAGAGCACGGGGACGCCCGTGGGCTTGATGTCAGCGGTCTTCTTGCCCTGAGCCAACTGGTCCAGAGCGCATCCGATGGCCATACAGTAGGCTTCGGTCATCTCGGGAGTCGTTCCGGCGGCGGCAAGCACCGAGCGGTTTTGCGCTATCATCGTCTCCTTGCCCGACACAGCCATGGCTGCCAGCGTCACGATGAAGTCTGTCTTGCCCTCGGCAGCCGCCATCAGGGCTATGGTGCCGCCCTCGCTGTGGCCGAGCATACCCACGCGGTCAAACTGCTTGCGCAGCAGGGCAAGGCCGCTGAGTGCGTCGGCGTAGAAGTCGGCGGTGGTAAATTCGTAGAACCTCACGGAGGCGTCGCCCCACCCTCGGTCGTCGTAGCGCAACGAGGCGATGCCCTGGCGTGCCAAGGCGTCGGCAAGGACGACAAAGGGCTTGTGTCCGAATAGCTCTTCATCGCGGTTCTGCTGTCCGCTGCCACTTACCATCAGCACCACAGGAGTCTGGCGGCTACAGCCACGGGGCTTGGTGAGGGTGCCGCGCAGGGTGAAGCTGCCGTTGGTAAACGACACCTCCTCGGTGAGATAATCGAAGGGGGGCTTGGGAGTCTGCGGACGGTTAAGGGTGACCTCGCCCGGCGTGAGCGTGAGCGGGAAGGCCATGCCCTGCTGGGTGAAGGTGCCTTCTATCTCCGTGCCCTTGTTCACGCCCTCAAAGCGGGCGCCAATCATGGCGATTTCCACCGTCACGCTGTCACCTTTGACCACAGTCTGCGTAGGTATTCCCCTGACGTTCTGCGCCGGAGAGTCCATGGTGCATCCCTTGTCGGTGAAGTGAAACACAAGGGGCAGCTTGATGCCCTGCACGTCGAGCTCGCCTTTCCACGAGCCGCGCTGTGCCTGCGCCGTAGTCACCATGAGCAGCAGCGCCAGCACTAAGGTAGTCCGTATAGCTTTCATCATATCGAGTGTTAGAGGTGAAACATTCATCATCCATCATCTTCATAAAATTCCAAGATACTTCTGCGGCAAACAGTTGCTGCAGACATTGAGTTTATCCTACTCTATCTGAGCATGCAGTTTATCTTGCATCTCATTTACAGTATCTCCTTGATGCAAAGATATAGATTTGGGACGAAGCACACAACTTATAAGTTGCATTTTTCTCATCAATAGTTCTTTTTCCGTTATCTCCTGCTCATAAACGACGGTCATGGGATGCTTTTCAATGCCATAAACCCCAAAAATGGTCATTAGCCCGTTTTGGATTTATAAGTAAGAATGGCGGGCGGCAAAGGAAAAGGGTGGATATTACGACAAGCGTGCGTAATATCCACCCTCCGGTTATAGGGTTATTCCATCTTTATTTGGCCATTGGCGTGAAGCGCAAGGTAAACTCATGGGTTCCCGTTGGCGCCATGTATTGTGGCAGACACGAGTCGCCTCCGCAACTATGGTTTCCGATGCCTCGCTGCCAGAAGTCGAAGTGGGCGAAAATCTGCGAGGAGCGCACCAGATCGTAGGGGTGCTTGCCGCCATAGAACACGTCGTAGTTGAACTGGGCGTCGTTGAAATGCGACAGCGAGAAGGCCACCATGCCCTCAGTGGTGATTTGCAACTGGGTGGCGTCGTTGTCGAGCGTGAGCTGGCGCAGGCCCTGGCGGTCGCCCATGGTTTGTGGCGCGCTCTGCTCTTCAAACATGCCATCCACGGTGGTGGTGTAGCGGCCGAGGAGCGAACCGCGCTGGCGGTCTATGTAGTTGCTCCACGGACCCTTGGCATAATATTCTACGTTCTCGAAGCCGGGCGCAAACTGCATGGTGATGCCGATGCGTCGGGTTTCTGCCGACGAGTTGTTGGTGATGACCTTCATGTCCATGGTTCCGTTGGGATAGATGGTGTAAACTATCTGGTGGGTGTCGGTACCATTGGTTACGGCCGTTTCCACCATCACGTTCTTACCCTGCTTCTTGGGCGCACTCACCATTGTCTTCTTGCCAGAGAGGGCACCTTCCTCCTTGTTATCGTTCTCGGCCATGCCACCTGGGGCGCCGAGGTTAATGTTGTCGTTGGCTATGCGGCGGAAGCCGTTGAAGTCAGGACCGGCGTTGGGCTGCACGAGCTGCGTGTTGCCATAGGTCCACTGGGCGATGGTTCCATCCTCTGCGAAAGCAATACTGAAATTGTTGCCGGTGACGGTGTTGCCCTTCACCTTGAGCTTACCCTTCTCCTGGATGGCGGGCAGCTGACCGTGGCTTTGCTGCACGAAGGTGGGGTCGGCAACCGATACGCCAGCAGCGTTGTCGGCGGAGAGCTTAAACTGCTGCTGGGCCATGGCGTAGCCCTGCTTACCCCAAGAGGTGGCTTTCTTCAGTACGAGGTTGAAGGTAATGACATACTCGGCCTTGGCGTCCACTACGGTGGTGTAGGGAATGTTGATTTGGCAGGTGTTTCCGGGCTGCACCGATGGGACGGCCACTTGGTTTTTCTCCACCGAAACGCCATTGCGGAGCACCTCATAGCTGAGGTCGTAGCTGTCGGCCAGGTCGGTGAATGCGCGCTTGTTCTTCAGGGTGAGCACGTGGTTGGCGAACGACTCGTAGTCGACGTCTCTATAAACATACTTCACCTCGGTGAGTTTGGCGGTCCACTCACGGCCCGGGGTGATGATGCCGTTGCTCATGAAGTCGCCCTGGAAGCCTCTGTCGCCACGGTTCATCTTGGTGTAGTCATAACCCGATGTGTAATAGTGAAGCCCGGTCTTGGCATCCTTCAGCGGAAGTCCCTCGCGTATGCGGCGCGTGTCGTAGATGCCCTGGTCCACCCAGTCCCAGATGCAGCCGCCAATAATGCCAGTGCTTTTCTCGATGAGATTCCAGTATTCTTGCAGATTTCCCACAGCCTGACCCATGGCGTGCGCATACTCGCAGATGAAGTAGGGCTTGTTGTTGAGACCGTCCATATGCGTCTTCATCACCTCGACTTTAGGATACATGTCGGAGCCGAAGTCGGAGTATTTGGCGCCGTTCTTATAGCCCTCATAGTGCACCCATGCGTCGCGGCCGGGGAGCAGTTCCTTCACCTTGTCGTAGGTAGCCTGGAAGTTGTCGCCACCGCCCGACTCGTTGCCGAGCGACCAGAACACCACGCTGGGATGGTTGCGGTCTCTCAGCACCATGCGCTCCGTGCGGTCTACATAGGCGTCGCGCCAGGTGGGGTTATTGGAGAGCGAATGGTTGTTGTGGCACTCCACATCGGCCTCGTTCATGCAGTAGAGTCCGTAATAGTCGAACATGGCATACATCTTGGCCTGACGGGGATAGTGGCTGGTGCGGACAGTGTTTACATTGGCCTGCTTCATCAGCACCACATCGCGGAGCATGGTCTCCACATCGATGGCGTGGCCATAGAGCGGGTGGATATCCTGTGTGTTGACACCCTTGAAGAACACGCGCTTGCCGTTTACATACACCAGGTGGCCCTTGATGGCCACATCTCTGAAACCGTATTTGGTAGAGAACACCATCTCCTCCTTGCCACCTACCTTCTGGCGCACGATGACGGTATAGAGATTGGGCTGCTCGGCCGACCAGGCCTTCAGGCCGGTGAGGTTGTCGAGAGTGAGGCGAATGTGCTTCTGCGCGTCGTTGGCGGTCATAGCCACCTGCGCCTCCTGCTTGCCCACCAGTTTGCCCTGGGGGTCGAGGAGCTCTATTTCGAGCGTCTTCTCCGAGCGCTCCTTGGCGGCGTTGTCGAGGGTGAGGTCTACATTGAGGTTACCCGAAGCATAGTCGTCCTTGAGGGCCGATGTGATGTAATGGTCGGCCACGAAGGTCTTGGGCGTAGCCACGAGATAGACATCGCGGTGGATGCCTCCGAGGTGCCACATGTCCTGACCCTCAAGGTAAGAACCGTCGCACCAGCGGTAGACGCGCACCGACACGTTATTGTCGCCCTTGCGCACAAGGTGGGTCACATCAAATTCGGCGTCGGTATTGGCGCCCTGCGAATAGCCAGCATACTTGCCGTTTACCCACACCACAATGGCGCTGCAGGCTCCGTCGAAGTGGAGAAAGACGCGCTTGTCCTGGTCCCAACCGTCAGGCAGGCAGAAATTGCGGCGATAGGAACCTACGGGGTTCTTGTCGAAATTGTCGTTGAACGCCGTGATGAAAGGGGGCTTGTTCTCGAAGGGATAGCCCACATTATTATATACGGGCACATCATATCCGGCCATCTCCCAGTTGAGGGGGACCTGGAGCTCTTTCCAAGAAGAAACATCGGCATTATCAGCCCAGAAATCGTCCTTCTCGGGCTTGCACTGCTTCCAGTCGGCGGTGTAGCGGAACTTCCATTTGCCGTTGAGCAGCAGGTAGTTGGCACGCTTAGGCGTGAGCCATGGATACTTGTAGCAGTCATCCTGCTGCATCGAGGCTGTAGAGGCATAGGGCACAAACGTGGCGTGGGCCTTCTCCTTGCGGTCCTCAAACTTGGTCTCGTCTTCTACCCATTTATCCATAAAGGGGCATACGTCGGCCTTCGTCTCTACCACCTTTTTCTTCTTGGCGGGACGGGGGTGAGCCAGAGCCGATGCGCTGAAAAGGAAAGTCAACGCTGCCGCAGCTCCCCAAATTAGATGTTTTTGTTTCATTGTCATGTTGTATGGTTAATAATTGTTTTGTCTATGCCTGTCTGCTACTTGCCTTATCCGAAAAGAGCGCGGCACACCATCGCTATAGGACATTTATTTGTCCAGCCATTTCATAGCCCATTCCGTCAGAGGCGAAGGGCACGCGAGCATACCGCTGTTACGCTGCAAGTTGAGGAAAGAGAAACGTATGCGGTTCTTGGGGTGGTAACGTTCGTTGTACACAACGATACTTCTGCCACTGACGCAGTTCTCTGCCTTTACCTCTACAGGTATTATCTCGTCCTCCCGCTGCAACAGGAACTCTATTTCTGCCTTCCCCTCCGAAGACCAATAGTAAGGCACAGAGCCATAGGATGGCAACAGACTTTGCAACACCGCATTCTCTGCCATGGCGCCTTTGAATTCGGTGTAGTTGGCTGTCGGGTCAATGACTATGCTTCCCGGCAGGCCGGCCAAGCGCCTCAACAGGCCACAGTCACTGGCATATACCTTGAATATGTCTGGTTCTTCGTAGGCGCTCAATGGCATTCCAGGTTTCGAGACGGCGTTCACACAATATATCATGCCTACATCTTCAAGCCAGAGCAAAGCATCCTCGTAGTCACGGCTCCTTGCGCCCTTTTTTACAACCTTATAGATGAACTTCCTGTTCTCCTTGGCAAGCTGGGACGGAAGTGAGCGCCAAAGGGCATATATGCGAGGTATCTCGCGAGGGTCTGCATACTTGGCGAAGTCAAGCTCATACAAGTCCAAGATGCCTTGCAGTATGTCGTCGACTGCCTGCATTCCCTGGTTTTCAAGCATGCTGACGGCGGCTTCAGGCATACCGCCAGAGACCATATATCTGCTATACTCCGACTTCAACTTGTCAAGAATAATAAGCGGTAGCTTCTCCGGTTCCTCTATCTGCTCAACATAATTGAATGTCTGGATGTCGCTGGCCCGCAGATACTCCTTGAACGTAATAGGATACATGCGCATAACCTGTACCTTACCAACGGGTACGGTCATCCTCCGCCTCTTAACAGCCACGCCCAACAGCGAGCCAGCCGCTATGATGTGCCATTCGGGGGCTTCCTCACAAAAATACTTTAACGAGTTGAGCGCTTCCTCGCACTCCTGTATCTCATCAAATATGAGCAGCGTCTTGCCCGGTACAAGGGGAACTGGGCTATAAAGAGACAGCTCCTTTATGATGCGGGCGGGTTCCTTTGACACCGTGAAGGCTGACAATAACTCCTTCTGGCGGTCAAAGTCAAATTTCGCCGTGTAGTCAAAGCATTCCTTTCCAAACTCTTCCATGGCCCACGTCTTGCCAATCTGGCGGGCGCCTTTCAATAGGATTGGCTTGTGCTTTGCCGCATCTTTCCACTCCTTGAATTTGTTGACTATGTCTCTTTTTATCTTCATAATTACACTAACAACTTCCGATTTGTGTCATTTTTGACATTTTTCCGAACTTGTCGTGTGCAAATATACGATATAAAGAGGAAAGGAACAAGTTTTCGGAGGGTTATTTTGGCCCACTGGCGGGAAAAGACAGAAAAAAGCGGCATAGGAACCCTGTTGTGGAATTCCTATACCGCTTATATTCTACGCCTACGGCTGAGAAAGTCAGCCCCTCAGCGATTAGTATTCATCATCGTTCCAGAGGAAATCTTCCTTGGAGGGATAGTCGGGCCAAATGTCTTCAATGCTTTCATACACTTCACCTTCATCCTCTATTTCCTGCAAGTTCTCGAGCACCTCGAGAGGAGCACCTGAACGGGTGGCATAGTCTATAAGTTCGTCCTTGGTTGCGGGCCAAGGTGCATCTTCCAATTTTGAAGCTAATTCAAGAGTCCAATACATAGTCTTTAGTTTTGGTCGTTAATTTTATTGGATGCAAAAGTAGCACTTTATATTCAATTATACGACTGTTTATGACCATTTTTGCTGTTAAATAATCATTAATAATAAAAAAAAGCAAAAATATAGGGACGATTGGATTAAAAATTGATTGTGTAGCAACGCTTGTGCTTGCTCTGGTCCAGCATCACGATGCCGGTGTAGTATAAATCATAACAGACGGCGGCATGGCTGTTGCCGACGATGCGCTGCCAAGCCTCGCGCGAGCGGGCGTCGCGGTGTATACCATCGACCATGACCACGCTGGCGCTGTCTATGCGTGGCAACAGGCTGAGCAGAGCATCCACATGCTGCACATCAGTGCGTATCACCACGCGCTCACCGTCGATGACAGCGGGCACCTCGTCGCCCTCAGCCACCGGGAGGATGCGGGCACGGCGCGCGCCGGCAGAGAAATACTCCTGGCGCTCAGCGCTCAAGCCGTCTATGAAGTCGAGGATATAACGGGGCTGGACCTCGTTGGCCACGCGCAGGCAGAGACGCAGCAGGCGCAGCGCTACACAGCTCTCCACGGGCACCCGCTTCTGCAGGTCGGCGTAGGCATAATAGGGGTAATGCTCGTTGATGACATAGCGCACAAAGCGGTAAGCCGACGGCGACTGGATGCCAAATCCCCTGCAATAGGCGATGCGGCTAAGCCATACTCCCACAGTCTGCAACCATTCTGTCACGTTGTTCATCTTACACCTTGTTATATTTATAGCCTCGTATATTATATTTATAGCCTCGTATGCTCGCATATATAGCCACGAAGGCCACTGCAAAGGTATACTTTTTCTGCCAATTTATCCCCCTATCCCGTCACTTTTATCCTTTTTTCAAGCACCCTGACCCACGAGCGAGCCACCGTGACCATCTCCACAACTCTGCTGACCAACTCTGCGAAGCTGCTGACCAACTCTGCGAAGCTGCTGACCAACTCTGCGAAGCTGCTGACCGACTCTGCGAAGCTGCTGACCAACTCTGCGAAGCTGCTGACCAACCTGGCTGGCTCGTATCGTAAGGCACGAGGCCACGTAACATATGATACGAAAGCTCGTGACTTACGATACGTAGGCTCGTGACTTACGATACGAGCCGCCCAAGGTCATCAGCCGCCCCATCATACGTGGCCAGCCGCCTCATTATCAGCAACAGCCCGGCCGTCGCTGCCCCCACAGCCATGCCCACGCTCCCCCAGCCCGCCGCCAAACAAAACTCCCCTGCCTCCACGATGACGGGAAACAGGGGAATATACTGATTTTCTATTACTATGGTCATGGTTGTCGGCCTATGGCACCCACCAGTTGAGCCAAGAAGGTCTGGTAGCGGGTCACAAGAGTCGGGCAGCGAGCCAAGCGGGGTGGAAAGCGCTGCTCAGAACTTCACCTTGCCGAGTATCTTGGTGGTGGCGCCAGTCATCTGGGCCACAAATGCGCCAGCCCTATCGCCGCAGCACTTGCGGTATTCGGCGTCGTCGGTAAAGCGGGTTATCAGTTCTTCAAAGTCTTCCGGGGTGTGTATCTCAAAGCCTCCCTCGGCACGCTTCAAGCCCTGCGCCTCACTGAAGCGCTGGTTGTTGGGACCAAAGATGACGGGCATATCCCACACGGCTGCCTCGAGCACATTGTGGATGCCCACGCCGAAGCCGCCACCGACATAGGCCACGTCGCCGTAGTGGTAGGCACTCGACAGCAGACCGAAACAGTCGATGATGAGACAGTCGGCCTCTGCGGCTTCCTGCTCGTTGGTCTGGGTGTAGCGCACGGTCTTCATCTGGAGCATGTCGGTAATCTGGCGCAGATGGTCCTCGCCTATCACGTGGGGCGCGATGATGAGTTTCCACTGTCTATGCTCGTTGAAATAGGGAATGAAAATCTCCTCGTCGGGCTGCCAGGAAGAGCCAGCCACAAAGACGGGCGCCTTGACATCGGCATCGCCACCCACAAAGGCGTCGATAATGGGCAGACGACGGGCTGCCTCCTTAATCTGGAGCACGCGGTCGAAGCGGGTGTCGCCCACCACGTCGACATCGGTGATGCCGATAGAGGCAAGCAGGCGCTGCGACTCCTCGTTCTGCACGAAGAAGCGGGTGAAGCAGGTAAGCACACGGCTGTAGCGCCTTCCGTACCACTTGAAGAAGATTTGCTCGGGGCGGAAGATGCTCGACACGCTGTAAGTGGGTATGCCGCGGTGCTTGAGCACATGCAGGAAGTTGTACCAGAACTCGTACTTGATGAAGAATGCCATCACGGGGCGCACGATGCGCAGGAACTTGCGCGCATTGCCTATGGTGTCGATGGGCAGATAGCAGATGACGTCGGCACCCTTGTAGTCCTTGCGCACCTCATAGCCCGAGGGCGAGAAGAAGGTAAGCAGTATCTTGTACTCGGGGTGCTGGCGGCGCACCTCTTCCATCAGCGGGCGGCCCTGTTCAAACTCGCCCAACGACGCAGCATGAAACCAGATGTAGCGGTCGGCTGGGTTAATCTTCTCACGCAATATACGGAACGACTCCTGCTCTCCGCGCCACATCTTGCGCACCTTGTCTGAAAACAGGCTGGCTATGGCTACGCCCACCTGTATCAGGTAGATAATGACATTGTACATAATCTAACGAAAAAAGGGTGCCGCCCCCGTGGGCACGACACCTTATTATATATATAGTTATTTCAGAACCTCAACGGCACGGCGCAGACGGCGCAGAGTCTCCTCCTTGCCCAGGAAGGCAGAGATGTCGAACATGCCGGGACCCTTGCCTATGCCCACGAGGGCCAGACGGAAGGCGTTCATGATGTCGCCCAGCTTGTAGCCCTTGTCCTCGACCCACTTCATGACCACAGGCTCCTGGCCCTCGATGCTGAAGTCGTCGATGCCCTCGAGCACCTCGGCCAGCTCGGTCATCTGCTGGGCTGAATATTTCTTCCAGCGCTTGCGCACTGTCTTCTCGTCGTACTCCGTGGGTGGCAGGAAGAAGAAAGAGCACAAATCCCAGAGCTCGCGTACAAAGCTGACGCGGTCTTTCATCAGGCTGACTACCGTGCGGATACGCTCCATCGACTCATCCACGCCATTGTTGGCCACGATGGGTGCAAAGAGGTCGGCTATCTCTTCGTTGCTCTTGCGCAGAATGTACTCATGGTTGAACCAGATGCCCTTCTGGTAGTCGAACTTGGCGCCACTCTTCGAGCATTTGCTGATGTCGAAGACCTCAACCAGTTCTTCGAGGCTGAAGAGCTCCTGCTCGGTGCCTGGGTTCCAGCCCAGCAGCGCCAGGAAGTTGACCACTGCCTCGGGGAAATAGCCGCTCTCGCGGTATCCGCTTGACACTTCGCCGGTCTTGGGGTCATGCCATTCGAGCGGGAATACGGGGAAACCCAGACGGTCGCCATCGCGCTTGGACAGTTTGCCCTTGCCCTCGGGCTTGAGGAGCAATGGCAGGTGGGCAAAGCGGGGCATGGTGTCTTCCCAACCAAACGCGCGGTAGAGCAACACGTGCAGCGGTGCCGATGGCAACCACTCCTCGCCACGGATAACGTGGCTTATCTCCATCAGATGGTCGTCTACGATGTTGGCAAGATGGTAAGTGGGCAGCTCGTCAGCACTCTTATAGAGCACCTTGTCGTCGAGGATGTCGCTCTTGATGACCACATCGCCGCGTATCATGTCGTTGACATGCACCTCGATACCGGGGGTGATGAGGAAGCGCACCACATACTGCTCGCCGTCGGCTATCATCTGGCGCCACTCTGCCTCGGGGAGAGACAGCGAGTTGCGCATCTGCATGCGGGTGCGTGCATCATACTGGAAATTCTGTATCTCGGCGCGCTTGGCGTCAAGCTCCTCGGGCGTGTCGAAGGCATAATAAGCCTTGCCGTCGGCCAAGAGCTGGTCTACATACTTCTTGTAGATGTCGCGACGCTCACTCTGGCGGTAGGGACCATGGTCGCCACCGAAGCTGACGCCCTCGTCAAACTTGATGCCGAGCCACTTGAATGACTCTATAATGTATTCCTCTGCTCCTGGAACAAAACGATGGGAGTCTGTATCTTCGATACGGAACACGAAATCACCACCATGCTGGCGGGCAAAGAGGTAATTGAAAAGGGCGGTACGAACACCACCGATGTGCAAAGGTCCTGTAGGACTCGGCGCAAAGCGCACTCTGACTCTTCTTTCGGTCATTATTTTTATAGAAATTATTATTTTTTTGCAAAATTACGGTATTTTTCTGAGTATTGACCATTATTTTTCGTATTTTCGCAAAATAAAAGCATTACAGATACAATAAACATGAAAATAGGGTTTACCAACAACCGAATCAACAGAGCGCTCACGCGTCTGACACTTATCATTGCCAGCACGGCCATCATCGTGTGGTTTCTGCCCCACAACGAGAGCCAGCGCATAAGATACGATATCGGCAAGCCATGGATGTACGGCTCGTTCATCGCCAAGTTTGACTTCCCCATCTATAAGACCGACGAAGCCATCAAGCAGGAGCAGGACTCGCTGATGGAGTCCTTTCAGCCCTACTACCGCTACGACACTCAGGTGGAGCAGCAGCAGATAGAGCACTTGCGCCAGGACCTCGCCGCCAATAGCCACCCTATCTCCCACGACCTGGAGGCGACCGTCATAAAGCGCCTGCACCGCCTCTATGCCACAGGTATCATGGGCATGGCAGAATATCAGGACATGGCAAGAGACTCTGCCACGACCATACGCATAGTCAACGAGAAAGAGGCTGTGCCTCTGGAGGTGGGGCAGGTCTACTCGACCATGAGTGCCTACGAACAGCTGCTCGCCGATGAGCGTCTGGCCGACCAGAAGTCGACCCTGCAGAAGCTCAACCTCAATGAGTACATCGAGCCCAACCTCATCTACGACAAAGACCGCAGCCAGGCCGAGCTCAACGACCTGCTCAGCGGCATCTCGCCAGCCAGCGGCATGGTGCTTACGGGTCAGAAGATTATAGACCGTGGCGAGATAGTCGACGACTACGACTACCGCGTGCTCTCTTCGTTTGAGCGGGAGATGCAGCGACGCAGCTCAGACTCTACCGAGATTACCTCGACCATCATGGGCCAGCTGCTGTTTGTGATCATCCTCATCTCGCTCTTCTCGACCTACCTGGCGCTCTTCCGCAAGGACTACTTTGCCAAGCCCCGCAACATACTGATGCTCTACGTGATGGTGACGCTCTTCCCCGTGCTGGTGTCGTTCATGATGACCCACAACGTGTTCAGCGTCTACATCCTGCCGCTGGTGATGGCGCCCATCTTCGTGCGCGTCTTCCTTGACTCGCGCACCGCCTTTGCCACCCACGTCACGATGGTCATCATCTGTGCCGCCGCCGTAAAATACCAGTACGAGTTCATCATCGTCCAGATAGTGGGCGGCATGGTGGCCATCTACTCGCTGCGCGAACTGTCGCGCCGTGCCCAGGTGTTCCGCACCGCTCTGCTGGTGACGCTGTCGAGTTGCGTGGTCTACTTCGCCCTGCAACTCATGCAGGACAGCGACTTCACCGACCTCGACCACAGCATGTACTCCTACTTCATCGTCAACGGCGTATTTCTGCTGCTTGCCTACCCGCTCATGTATCTCATCGAGAAGACCTTCGGATTCATCTCCGATGTGACGCTCATCGAACTTTCTGACACCAACAAGGGACTGCTGCGCGAGCTGAGCGAGGTGGCTCCCGGTACCTTCCAGCACTCCATTACCGTGGCCAACCTGGCAGCCGAGATAGCCAACAAGATAGGCGCCAAGAGTCTGCTTGTGCGTACCGGAGCGCTCTATCATGACATCGGAAAGAAAGACGACCCCGTCTTCTTCACCGAGAACCAGTCGGGCGTGAACCCGCACAGCGAGATTTCCTGCCGCGAGAGCGCGCGCATCATCATCAGCCATGTCACCAAGGGCGTCAAAGAGGCCGAGCGCGCCAATCTGCCCGCCTTCATCAAGGACTTCATCCTCACCCACCACGGCAAGGGCATCACCAAGTACTTCTATATTAAATATAAGAATGAACATCCCGACGAGGATGTCGACATCCAGGAATTTGCCTATCCCGGCCCCAATCCTTTCACCCGCGAACAGGCTATCCTCATGATGGCCGATACCGTCGAGGCTGCTTCTCGCTCGCTGCCCGAATATACCGAAGACAGCATCTGCGACCTCGTCAACCGCCTCATTGACCAGCAGGTGGCCGACGGCTTCTTCAAGGAGTGCCCCATCACCTTCCGAGACATCGCCCAGGCCAAACTGGTGCTCATCGAGCGCCTCAAGGCCATTTACCATACACGTATACAATATCCGGAACTGAAGAAATAGGAAACCGAGAACAACCTGGGTGCCCTCGAGACCAATCTGGGCGCTCACAGAGTCCAACTTGAGGCCCAAAAACCGCACAAAAAGCCCGATTTGTGCGGTTTTTGGGCTTCCAAATGTTAACAAGAGATAAAATAATGATGAACATAGTGGATATATAGGACAATATTAATACCTTTGCATCCAATATTTTTAGTTTTTTTAAGATGAATAAGACAAAACTGATTTGCACAGCGTTAGCAATCGTTATTTTTTCGACCACCGCACAGGCCGGTGGATTACTCACCAACACCAACCAGAACATTAACTTCCTCCGCAATCCCGCGCGCGATGCTGCCATAGCCATCGATGGCGTCTACAGCAACCCCGCCGGTGTAGTCTTCCTGGGCGAGGGCATGCACCTGTCTATAGGATTGCAGAATGTACACCAGACCCGTACTATCAAGACGGGCTTCCCACTCTTCCCCAACAACGTGAACATGAGTGGCAGCGTACACGAGTTTGAGGGCAAGGCCGACGCGCCCGTTCTCCCCTCTCTGCAGGCTGCCTACAACAAGGGAAACTGGAGCTTCCAGTTCGGATTTGCCCTTACCGGCGGCGGTGGCAAATGTGAATTCCCCTACGGTCTCGGCTCTTTTGAGCAGGTGGTTGCCGGCGTCACCACCTATGCCCCCGCAGTCAACGGGCTTTACCAGAAACTCGGCCACCTGGGCATCCCCGGCATGGACAAGCACACAATGGGCAGCAAGTATAGCTACGACTCATTTATGCGTGGCCGCCAGTATTATTATGGTTTCACCTTCGGTACCGCTTACCGCATCAACGACCACCTCTCTGTCTATGGCGGTCTGAAGATGCTCTACGGTTCGGCCAACTACTATGGTTATGTCAAGAACATCTCCATCGAGCATATCGAAAACGGCCAGTCATCTATGGTAAGTGCTCCCGCCCACTTCGCTGAATTGGCCACCATGCTTAACCGCTACATCGGAGCCTTAGAGCCAACTCTCAATACAGAACAATTAGAAGGATTGAAAGATGCCGCAAGACTTGCTACTGGGCTGAGCCAGTCCACCCAGGACATCGAGCTCAACTGCGACCAGACTGGATGGGGCGTGGCTCCCATCATCGGTATCGACTACAAGACAGGACGCCTGAACCTTGCTGCCAAGTATGAGTTCAAGACCCGTATGCGTCTGAAGAACAAGTCGGCCAACAGCCTCAGCGCCGAGGGCATCCCCATGCTCAGCAAATTTAAGGACGGTAACGAGGTGGCAGAAGACACTCCCGGCTTGCTCACCGTAGGCGCACAGTACTCGCTGCTCCCCTCGCTCCGCATTTCGGCCGGTTGGCACCACTACTTCGATGTCGACACCAAGCAGTACACCAAGGATATGTTGAGCAACACCAATGAGTATCTCGTCGGTGCTGAATACGACATCAACAAGTGCTGGCAGGTAAGCGCCGGAGCGCAGAAGACCCAGTACGGATTCAAGGATGCGGGTATGAATGACATCAGTTTCAATGTCAACTCCTACTCTATCGGCTTCGGAGTCGGTGTCCAGGTAAGCGAGAAGGTAAAGATCAATGCCGCTTACTTCCAGACCATCTACAGCGACTACGACAAGAAAGAGGCCGTCGGTCAGGCCACCGTTACCAACTCGTTCACACGTACCAACCGTGTCTTCGGTCTCGGTGTAGACCTCACTCTCTAAGAGAGACCTTAATTATAAGTAAATATATCAATAATCTGTGTGTGATGTGGGCTTGCTGTCATAGCGGGTCCACATCATAGTATATCTGCAGGGTAGCATATTGCTTGTCCTGCATTATTTTTTGCTGCACCTGACGCAGGTATTGTCTCACCTGACGCCCGTCGAGACTGTTCTCGAGCTTGAGCACAATCTTGCGGATGCTCATCGTCTTGACGCGGGCTATCGACGGTTTGTCGGGGCCCAGCACCCGCTCGCCCAAGCCTTGCCTGAGCCATCCCGCCATGAGCAGGGCAGCACTCTCTGCCACGTGCTCCTGCCTGTGCTTGATGTACACGTATATCAGACGGGCAAACGGCGGATAGCGGAACAGTCGTCGCTCGTCCATCAGGTCGCCGAAGAAGCCCTTGAAGTCATGCCCCACGATCTGGTGTATCACCGGCAGCTCGGGAGCTTTAGTCTGGAGTATCACCAGACCGCGTTCGCCCTTGCGGCCAGCCCTTCCGCTCACCTGGCCCATCATCATGAAGGCGTGTTCGTAGGCGCGGAAGTCGGGATAGTTGAGCATCGAGTCGGCATCGAGTATGCCCACCACGCCCACATTGTCGAAGTCGAGTCCCTTGGTCACCATCTGCGTACCGATGAGCACATTGGTCTTGCCCTGAGAGAAGTCGGCGATAAGGCGCTCATAGGCGTTGCGCGTGCGGGTGGTGTCGAGGTCCATGCGAGCCACCCTGGCATCGGGAAACTCGGTGCGCACGGCGTCCTCTATCTTCTCTGTGCCATAGCCTTGCCCTCTCAGGTCGCGCCCACCACAGTTGGGGCACTCTGTGGGCACGGTATAGGTGTAGCCGCAGTAGTGGCAGGTGAGCCTGTTGGTCACCTTGTGGAGCGTGAGCGACACGTCGCAGTTCTCGCAGCGCGGCACCCATCCGCAGTCGTGACACTCTATCATCGGCGCAAAGCCGCGACGGTTCTGGAAGAGTATGGCCTGCTTGCCGCGGCTGAGCTGGTCGCGCACGGCAGCCAGCAGGTCGGGCGAGAAGAGACCGTTCATCATCTTGCGACGACGCAGGTCCTTGACATCGACCACCCGTATCTCGGGGAGCTGGATGTCCTGATAGCGGGTGGTGAGGGTTACCAGCCCATACTTGCCGCTCTGCGCGTTGTGATACGACTCTGCCGACGGCGTGGCGGTGCCCAGCACCACACGGGCTCCGGTGGCACGGGCGAGCATAATCGCCACCGACCGCGCATGGTATCGCGGCGACGGGTCCTGCTGCTTGAAGCTGGTCTCGTGTTCCTCATCAATGATGACCATGCCCAGCCGGGTAAAGGGCAGGAAGACGGCACTGCGCGCGCCGAGGATTACATCGTAGGGATGGTCGGAGAGCTGCTTGCGCCATATCTCCACGCGCTCGGCGTCGCTGTACTTGGAGTGGTAGATGCCCAACCGCGAACCGAAGACGCGGCGCAGACGCTCCATCATCTGCACCGTGAGCGCAATCTCGGGCACCAGATAGAGCACCTGCTTCTTCTCTTCCAGCGCGCGGGCTATCAGATGGATGTACACTTCGGTCTTGCCGCTCGAGGTCACTCCGTGGAGCAGCGTCACCTCGCGCTCCTTCATGCTCGCCACCACGGCGTCATAGGCATGGGCTTGCGCGGGGCTCAGTGTCTTGGGCTGGGCCAGGGGCTCGCCCACTCCGTCGTTGAGCCTGCCCACTTCCACCTTATATATATATAATAGGTGGCGGTCTACGAGTGCCTTGATGATGGCTTCGGTAGCGTTAGACTCGTTGCGCAGCTCTTCGCGGGTAATCTCGCGCACGTCTACCTTCTCGCCATCGGCCCTCATGTCCCAGTGGCTCATCTGCAGATAGGTGGCAAACACCTGCTGCTGCTTGCGGGCCCTTGCGAGCGACTCCATAGCCACGTGCAGCGCGCGCTGGTCGTGCAACTGAGGGCTGAGGGCTATATAGTCCTCTGTCTTGGGTCTGAACCCGTCCTCGGCCTTCAGCCCCGACGGCATCGCGGCGGTATATACATCACCGATAGGCGCCAGATAGTAGTAGGATATCCACTGCCACAGCGAGAGCTGATGGGGCAGCAGCATGGGATGGTCGTCGAGCACGTCGACGATGTCCTTTACCTCAAAGTCGGGTTGGATGTCATGGATGTTGAGCGCCACCGCCGTGTAGGTCTTGCTCCGTCCGAGCGGCACCAGTATACGTACGCCTGGCACTACCCTTGACTCCAGGGCAGCGGGCACGCTGTAAGTGAAAAGGCCGTCTAACGGCAGCGGAAGTATAGCCTCAACATATTTCATGTTGGCAAAGTTATATAAAATTACGAAGAAACCCACGCTTCCTCCCATTTCTTTTCGCGCGCACGCCACAAAACTTCCTCCCACCCCCATTTCCCCTTGCAGCGAATGGCATCATCTGCCGAGGCTGCCTATCCACCTTGCGCAGTGGTGAGCCTACGATGGCAGCGCAGACTATGGCCATGCCGCCCAAGGGCCATATCGCAGCGGTATGTATGACCACGACCCGCCGCAAAATATGGGAAAATGTGAAAATCGAGCCCATTTCTGTACGGATTATGTGAAAAATCGCGCCAAAACCGATGCGATTATGTGAAAATATAGCCATTTTCGAGGCGGATTATGTGAAAAACAGTACCATTTATTATGCGGATAACGTGAAAATCACTATCTTTGCACATGTAATCAATGTTTCGCGATATGGAAAGACTACTCAGAAGAAAGGTGGACAGCTACTTGACGGCCTGGAAGAACAACCCAGACAGAAAGCCGCTTATCATCAAAGGCGCCCGGCAGATTGGCAAGACCCGTTCCATCGAATGGTTTGCCTCGCAGAACTACCAGAGCGTCATTGAAATCAACTTTGTAGAGCAAACGAGGTACAAGGCCATCTTTGACGATGGCTTCGAGGTAGACACCATCCTCAAGAACATCTCTCTGCTCAATCCCGAGCTGAGGTTCATCCCCGGCGCCACCCTATTCTTCTTTGACGAACTGCAGGCATGCCCCAACTGTGCCACCGCGTTGAAGTTCTTCAAGCTCGACGGCCGCTTCGACGTCATCTGCTCTGGCTAGCTGATGGGCATCAACTACCGTGAGATAGAGTCCAACAGCGTGGGCTACAAGGAAGATTACGAGATGCACTCCATGGATTTCGAGGAATTTCTGTGGGCCAAGGACTATACCGAGGAATTCGTAGACGACCTGTACCGGCACATGCTTGAGGTCAAGCCCATCAGCAATCTGCAGATGGATATCCTCTTCGGCCTTTTCCGCGACTATGTCACGATAGGCGGCATGCCCGAGGTGGTCAACACCTACATCCAGAACAAGAATTTCAGTGGCACCCTGGGCATACAGAGGCAGTTGCTGAAAGACTATGAGGAAGATATCACCAAGTATGTCGACGGGCTGGACAAGACAAAGGTCAAGGCCGTCTACAACCATATCTCCACATTCCTGGCCAAGGAGAATAAGCGTTTCCAGATAACCAAGATTGCACGCAATGCACGCAACAGAGACTATGTGGGATGCGTAGAATGGCTTGCTGATGCGGGTGTCATCAACATCTGTTACTGTCTGAACCAGCCGGAACTGCCGCTGAAGGGCAACTATGACCCCAAACTCTACAAGATATACTACAAGGACACCGGGCTGCTTATCGCGTCGCTCGACGAAGAGGCACAGGAGGACTTGAGAGCCAACAAGAACCTCGGCACCTACAAGGGGGCTATCTATGAGAACGCCGTGGGAGACATGCTCGTGAAGCAAGGCTACCGTCTCTATTACTACAGCAACGACAGGCCCGCCCTGGAGATGGACTTCTTTATCAGAGACGCCGACTCGTTGATTCCGGTCGAGGTGAAGGCCAACGACAACGCGACCGCCTCGCTCAACAATCTGCTCAAGGCCGACAAGTACCCCGACGTAAGGTACGGCATCAAGTTGGGGTATAAGAACATAGGATTCAATGGCAGGTTCTACACCTTCCCCTATTTCCTCACGTTTCTGCTCAAGCGGTTTGTGGCAGAGCGAGGCCGCCACATCGCGACGGAATAGCCAACACACCCATGCACCATGACCGCCAACCCGCACGAGGTCGCCTTCATCCTCATTTCAAGTCACGAAATGGAGGATGCGTGGCGTGATTTACTTCTTGCCAGCCTTGCAATGGTCATTTCATGGTTTGAAACCAACTTTCTGATAGTCTATGCCCGCTTTCGCTGCATCGGCGTGGGCGGCGCCGTGGTCACAGGGCTATTGTCGGCATGCGCCTTGCCTGGCAGAGAAGGCTTGGCAGCAGCCGAATTTACCCTGGTGGCAGCAGAGGTCACTCTGGTGGCAGCCGAGGTTACCTTGGTGACTGCCGAGGTTACCTTGGTGGCTGCCGAGGTTACCCTGACAGCGACAGGGCGGCGCTCCGACCTTCGGTTACGGGCAGATGATGGTGGCAGAGAGCGTCATTTTTGCCCCATATCTTATAATAAGGTAAAAAAAATGGGCAAATTGTAAAGTTAATTTCGATAATTATGTTTACCTTTGCTATTGCTACCACTCCCGCGCACAGCCAGAGTGTTACGGCATGACTGATTAACTCCAAGGAAAGATGAAACAGATAGTCTTCAACCGCCGCAACGAACTGCTTCGGGTCCCCCTCACCCGTGCCATGTTCTACGAAGCCTTCGGCAATTACTGCTATGGCGTGTTCCCTAACAAGCAGAAAATCATGCTGCCCGTGAGCCTCGGTGAGGTCGAACAGCTGATACGCGTCAAGCCCGAACCCGACCAGCCGGTATTCATCCGCATCGGCAAGCGGTACATCGTCAACACCGAGATGATAGTCCAGGTCAACCTCAGCACCCAGCGACTCATCCTCTCTGACTTCGACCACCCCGACCACTTCGCCCTGCCCATCTCCAAGGAGGCCCTCAAGGAAATCAAGAAACTCTACGAACAGCAAAAGATATGGAAATAGGACAAACCATCACCATAGGCCGCATGGGCCAGCAGCCCATGCACATCGCCGACACCAGCGTGGACCCGCAGCACGCCAAACTGACCCGCACGGGTACCGACACCTATCAGATAGAAGACCTCGACTCTACCCGAGGCACTTTCGTCTTCGGCATGCGCATCAAGCGCAAGACCGTCAAGACCGACACGCCCTTCTTCCTGGGTCAGCACAAGACCTCGGTAAGACAGTTGCTCACCGACCTGTCCACTATTGACCTCGGGCAGATATGGGCCAACTACGAGAACGAAAAGAAGAAGTGGGACCGATATTCCACGATGGTCAACTCCATACGTATGCTCACTCCCATCATCACCATGCTGCTCGCGCAGACCGTGGGCCAGGACTGGATGATATCCATCATCGTGCTGGCGGTGGTCATTGCGATAGCCGTCGTGGCAGGCGAGAAAGTGCTCGAAAAGAAGACTCTCGCCATATCGGCACTCAACGCCTCTATGCAGACCACCTACGTATGCCCCCACTGCCACAAGTTTCTGGGACTTACCCCCTATGAGGTGCTCAAGGCCAACCGCTACTGTCCCGGTTGTGGCGTGCCCCTCAAGTAACATCGCCCGCCCGGGCATCACCCAAACCCTTACCACCATGCGCATCACATCTCTACTCATCGCCATCATGCTCACAGCCCTGGCCACCGAAGCCGGAGCGCAGGGCATCATACGCCCCAAGACATCCACTACCACCAAGCCCACCACCAAGCCGCAGCCCCGTGCGCAGGCGAAGAGACCTGCAGCGGTGGCCAACCCGCTGAAGAAACTGGCTGCCGACATGGTCTATGTCGAAGGCGGCACCTTCACCATGGGTGCCGCTGCCGCCGAAGACTACTGGAATGCCGAGAATGCCAAGCCCGCCCATCAGGTGACCGTGCGCAGCTTCTACATCTGCCGCTACGAGACCACCCAGGCGCTCTGGCAGAAGGTGATGGGGCACAACCCGTCGGAGCAGAAGCTCGGCGGCAACCACCCCGTCGAAAATATCACGTGGAACGACATCCAGGCGTTTATCCAGAAGCTCAACGCCCTCACCGGCAAGCACTACCGGCTGCCCACCGAGGCCGAATGGGAGTATGCAGCCCGTGGCGGACGCAAGAGCGGCGGCTACCGCTACAGCGGCAGCAACCAGATAGACGACGTGGCATGGTATAGCGACAACACCCACGACCGCCACAAGCCCGTAGGCACCAAGCGCCCCAACGAACTGGGCCTCTACGACATGTCGGGCAATGTCTTTGAGTTCTGCGGCGACGGCTATCAGCCCTACTCTGCCGCCCCGCAAAACAACCCTGTACAGGAATCTCCCAAAGGCGACCACCCACTGCGCGGCGGCAGCTATGTCACACACGAAAAAGACTGCCGATGCAGTTACCGCTTCGGCCAGTCATCTACCTACTCCCATACCCACTTCGGTTTCCGTCTCGCCATGTCAGAATGATACGCACCCTCACGCCAACCTCCATCCTCAAGCCTATGAAGAAGATACACCTGCTGCTCCTCGTGATGGCCCTTGCCATCAGCACCGCCACCTACGCCCGCGACATCTACGTGGTGTCGGTAGGCATAGCCAAATACAAGCATATCAAGCCCCTCCGCAAGACCGAGAACGATGCCGCCACGATGGCAAAGCTCTACAAGACCCACACGCGCCATGTCACCACGCTCACCGGCAGCGACGCCACCCACGACCGGGTACTCGCCACGCTGAAAGAGGTATTCGGCAAGGCGGGCAAGGACGATATCGTGGTCTTCTTCTTCAGCGGTCATGGCAGCAAGGGCGGACTCTGCGCCTACGATACCCACAACGAGCAGACACTCATCAGCTATGGTGAAATCAAGGCCGTGCTGCGCCAGTGTGACGCCAACAACAAGCAACTCTTCATCGACGCCTGCTTCTCGGGCGGTCTGCGCGGTGGCAGAAAGAGCTCGAGCGCCAGCCAGACCTTCGGCAACAGCCAGGGCGTGATGCTCTTCCTCTCGTCGCGCAGCAGCGAGACATCGCGAGAGAACCCCTACGGCGCCAACGGATACTTCACCCAATATCTGGAGAAGGGCATGAAGGGCGCCGCCGACACCGACCGCAACCGCATCGTCGAAGCCAAGGAGATATTCACCTATGTCGCGCAGAAGGTGGCACAAGCCACGCACGACAAGCAGCACCCCGTGATGTGGGGCAAGTTCTGCGACACGATGCACATACTCAACTGGAACCCCAAGCGCAAATAGGCCGTCCCTCCGTGCATCGCGCCAGCAGCCGGACAGCCCTCCAGCTTGACCGCAGCCCCTTCGGGGCTTCCCAGGCTAATTCCCACAGCCGCATCGGGACACAGTTCTGCCGCTTTCTGCCATTTCGTCACGCCAGAAGGGCATTTCATCCACTAAGGGGGAAATCGTTTGGAGGCCATGGATTATCTCCTTATCTTTGCAGCAGAATTCAATAATAACCCTATAAAACATTACCACTATGTTTGACAACAATGACACCATCCGCAACAAGCAGAAGACTGGCAACAATGCCAAGGAAGAGAAGCGTAATAACGACAAGACTACTGCCAAGGCAGCAGCCGCAGCCATATTGGGTGCAGCGCTGGGTGTAGGCGGTGCCAACGCCGTGCAGGCTGCCACCACCGAAGAGCCCGAGGCTCAGCCCGCCCCCCAGCAGACCCAGCCTCAGCCTGAAGCCAAGCCCGAACCCAAGCCAGAGCCCAAGCCAGTGGAGGAAGAGCAGCACGAGGGAAAGGAGCACGTAGAGCCTGTAAAGGTGGAAGACCCCGAGCATCATGAGCCGAAGCCCACTCCCGCCGCCGACAACGACGAGAGCATCATCATCCACTCGGTAGAGACCGGTCAGGACGAAGACGGCAACCAGTATATGTTGGCACACGCCACAGTCAACGGCAACAACGCCGTGCTGCTCGCCGACGAGAACGGACACATACAGACAGCAGCCATCGACATCAACGGCAACGGCGAGGTAGACGAAAACGAGATAGGCAACGTGAGCGAGGCCAACCTCTACATCAACGGCAACTCCGTTGAGGTGCACCAGCCCGAGGTACAGGTAAGCGCCGCCGAGAACGAGCCCGAAGTGCGCGTCATCTCGGTAGAAAACGATGTCGACCTCAACGGCCAGACCGTAGACGTGGCTGCCGTAACCATCAACGACCAGAACGTCATCTTCATAGACAGCGACCAGAACGGCGAGGTCAACGTGATGGTTACTGATGCCAACGGCAACGGCGAAATCGAGCAAGACGAGATGGGCGACGTGAGCGAACACCACATCGCCATGCCTACCGCCGACGACGTGATGCAGCCCGGAGTGACAGAGGTAAGCGACCCCATGGGCGGAGACGACCTACCCGACTACTCCAACAATGCCGACATCACTATGTACGACGTATAATAAGCAGAGACAATGAATATAGCACTCAAATGCCCACACTGCAAGGGCGTAATCAATGTGGTTGCCGCTGCCGGTCTGGAGGCGAAGAACGCAGAGTGTCCCCACTGCCACAAGAAGATGAAGATAGGCGACTTTCTGCCCTGTCTCTCTCTCCAGGTCGACGACAAGCGCTACCAGTTGCACTTCGGCAGGCAGTGGGTGGGACGCCAGACCAGCAACAATACCGCCGAGATACAGATACCCGACCCCAGCAACTACATGAGCCGGCGCCACGCCGTCATCGAGCTCACCTGCCAGCCCACGGGCATACGCTGCACTTTCGAGGAGCACGGCACCAACCCCACCTCGCTGCAGGGCGTGGAGCTCATCGAAGACGACATCGTCTACCTCAATGTCAACGACTGTATGATGCTCGGCGACAGGAGGATGTTCCTCGCCAACCAATTTGAATAAAACCACTACGCTTATGGACAAGCAGACCAACCCTACCGCATCTATCCGCCTGGGCGAGATAGCGTGCTACAGTGAAATAGGACAGAAGGCCAACCAGGAAGACTCCATCTTCCCGGCCATAGGTGAAGCCACCGCCAACCAGCGCGTGTTCTTGGTGTGCGACGGCATGGGCGGCCACGAGCACGGCGAGGTGGCAAGCGCCTGCGTAGCCAAGACGGTGGGCGAGAAGACGGCTGTCTTGCCGCTCTGCACCACCGCCGAGATGCGCACCGTGTTTGAGACAGCGCTCGAAGCAGCCTACAACGAGCTCGACGCGATAGACACTCCCCCATCCACGGGCCGCACCATGGGCACCACCCTCACCTTTGCAGCCTGCTGCAGCGACGGCGTGCTGGTGGCTCACATCGGCGACAGCCGAGTCTATCAGCTGCGTCCGGGAGCAGGCGTTGTCTTCCGCACCCGCGACCACTCGCTGGTGTTCGACCTCATCGCCGCCGGCGAACTCACCGAGGAAGAGGCGCGCGACTTCCCGCAGAAGAATGTCATCACGCGCGCCGTGCAGCCTCATCAGGAGCGGCGCGACCGGGCCTCCTTCAACGTCATCACCGACATACGCCCCGACGACGTGTTTGTGCTCTGCAGCGACGGCGTGGTCGAACAGCTCACCGACGATGACCTCTGCCGCCTCATGCTCAACCACGACACGCTCGACAACCGCATACGCTCGGTGGCAGAAGCCTGCCGGCTGCAGCAGACGCGCGACAACAACACCGCCTATGCCTTCAGCATCGAGGGCGGAAGCGTGACCGCGCAGCCCGAGGTCAAGGTAGAGGCGGTCAAGCCCAAGGGCAAGAAGAAGGGGCATACCTGGGTATGGCTGCTGGCGCTCGCCATCATCGCAGCTCTGGCGCTGTTTGTCATCAAGACCCAGAGCGGCGACGCCAAGGGCGACAAGCAACCAGCCAAGACCGAACAGCACGACAACAACGCACCCCTGCGCACCATCAAGCACAAGTGACGCTGGTGCAGAGCGCCATGCGGCGGCGGGGGCGACACCCTCGACGCGGCGCATGGATGGAAAAAAATCAAGGAAATAACCAATAATAAAACTACAAATGGCAGTTAACAACAACGAACGCGAAGGGCTGCTCGCCATCGGTACCTTGCTCTCCAACGGCAAGTACCGCATCGAGCAGTATCTGTCGTCGGGCGGATTTGGCAACACCTATGTAGCCACCGACCTTGCCTTCGACGAGAAGGTGGCTATCAAGGAGCTGTATATCAAGGGCGTCTGCGGACGCAACGAGGCCACCAACGAGGTGGCTATCACCCTGACAGAAAACCAACGCACCTTTGAGGCTCAGCGGGAGAAGTTCCGCAAGGAGGCGCGACGGTTGCGCCGACTGAGCAATGCACACATCGTGAAAGTACACGACCTCTTCGACGAGAACGGCACATCCTACTATGTCATGGACTTCATCGAAGGCGAAAGCCTCGGAGCCCGCATCAAGCGGATGGGGCACCCCATGTCGCCCGCCGACATCATGCTGACCCTCCCCCAAATACTCGACGCGCTCGAGACGGTACACAACGACGGCATCTGGCATCTCGACATGAAGCCGGGCAACATCATGATAGACCGCAAGGGCAACATACAACTCATAGACTTCGGTGCGAGCAAGCAGTTGCGCAACTCCGACGGCCAGTCGCTGGCTACATCGTCGGCGATGGCATACACGCCGGGCTATGCACCGTCTGAACAGATGGAGCAGAACATCGAGAAGTTTGGCCCATGGACCGACCTCTACGCGCTGGGCGCCACGCTGTTCAATCTGCTTACCGAGCAGACTCCGCCGTCGCCCTCCGACATCGACGACGATGTCAACGAGGCCATCATCCAGTATCTTCCCAACACGGTGAGTACCAAACTGAGAGACCTCATCGTATGGCTGATGAAGCCCAACCGCAAGATGCGTCCGCAGAGTGTGGCCGACGTGCGCCAGTATCTCGCCGAGACCATCACGCAGAATCCCCAGGCCAAGCCGAAGCCCACGCCCAAACCCGCTCCGGCTCCTACGCCCGAACCCACACCAGCTCCCGACCCCGCACCGGAGCCCAGCACCAGGTTGCGGCGTAAGAAGGGCGAGCCCGAGACGCCAACGCCAGCCCCCGAGCCGACTGACTACGACGACACCGGCAATAGCAGTTCACGCCGAAAGGTCATCATGATAGCGGTTGGCGTGGCTGTCCTGCTTTTGGGTTACTGGATGCTGTCCAAGGGTAACGGCGGCACGACTGCCGGAGCACCCGGGGGCATGGTGACCGACGCGACCATCAGGATAGACAACGGCCCTGAGAACCTGAGAACCTTCACCTATACAGGAGAGGCATCGATAACCATCGATGACCAAGGCGACACACTGTCGGTCATCCCACAAGGTTCTGGCCATGCCACCTATATGGGCACCACAGACATTCCCTCGTGTGAATATACCGGCCAGTTCAAAGATGGCCTCCCCGACGACGTTTCCGATGATGCCAAGATGGTATTCAGCAACAACGACACGTATGTAGGTTCCTTCAGCAAGGGCAACTATTATCGCGGTACTTACACCATAGGCGAAACGGGCGCCGTCTATCGTGGCACCTTCAGCCAGGGAGTCCCCCACGACGGCTACTGGTATGACAAGAGCCACAACCCCACAAGCCGCGTCAACAGCGGCCAAGAGGTGGCTGACACAGCAGGCATACCGCCATACGACAAGGCACTGCAGTAACTATAGCACTACAAGATAGCATAATCCCCACCCTCATGACAACCATGAGAGTGGGGATTTCTGGTTTCTATACATCCTCCAGCAGAGCCTGGTCAGCCTTTGCTGATTTTGAAGCCGAGTTTGAGGATGAGCTTGATGGTTTCGAGCGATGTATTGCGGTCGAACTCGCGCTCCTCATCGGTCAGGTCGTCGTAGGGGACAAGGCAGGGATGGTGCTTGGCGGCATCGTCGCGGCGGGTGCCATAGGTCCAGCCTTGGGCGATACGGGTGGCAGCCCACACTTCATGTACGTTGCGACACATGTCGTCGATGAGCGGAGTGAGTTCGGCGGGCAGACTGATGTCCGACGTGTCTACGGGATGGGGTTCATACTTGGTTTTGGTCATGACTATGGAAATAATTGTTAATGGTAGTGGTGACTACTACGAAATCGTAGAGCTTGTAGTCGGGATAAGCGCGGCCGTCGGGCTTGGTAGCGTCGTCCCATCCAGCGAGCAGACTCTCGGCGTCGAGAGCCTCCCAGGGCATGAGGCAGTTGTGCAGCCGGTAACGCTCATTGCAACTGTGCCAAGCGTCGAAGGGCAACTGCTGCGAGAGCGTGGGATGGTCGCCGTAGTATCGGTATCCAAGCGCCTCGTGAGAACCATTCCAGCGCAGATGCTCAAGACGGGCAAGATTGCGGAACAGCAGCTGGTCGGCAGCGTTATAGCCGATTGCGGCGGAGGGATGGCCGCCGCTGTCGGAGGGATGGCAGCAGCTGTCGGGGGCTGAGTAATCGCCCTGCGCCTCGACTATGCCCTCGAGCAGATGCTCATGGGCAGAAATGCGGCCGAACTTAGGCACACGCCCATCGGCAAACCACGGCGAGAGAGCGCTGTTGTCGGCGCAGACACGCTCGATGATATAGAGCTTGGTGAAGGCGTGATAGGCGTTTTCGGCATCCTGCATCTCCTTACGCCTCAGCTCGCCATAGGCTTCGAGGGTGTGGCGCCCGAGCAGTATCTCGCGGCGGAGCGCCCACTCGTCCTTGGTGCCGAGCCGGTTGTTGACGGTGCAGTAGGCGCGGTTGTAGAGACGGCCCTCGGCCTCGAAACGGCTCTCCACGATATTGCCGAATGTATAGATGCTGGCAGCCGAGCCGAAGATGACGATATGCTCGGCAAAGGCTGGGGTGCCCACCTGGTTGTAGTGGTCGGCGATGTCGCGCATGTGGGGCTCATAGTAGCTGGAATAGGAGCGCACGAATATCTTGAAGCGGGAGATGTCGACGCGGTTGCGGCGCACGTAGTTGAAGATGTTGACTGCGGCAGAGATAGACTGCTCGCTGTCGCCGAGAGCCACCACGACATAGTTGACCGTAGCAGCCACCTCGTCGAGCAGACTGTAGAAGTCGGGCGAAGAGATGTCGCAGTCGTGGAAAGAGTAGAGGTCGCGGCTGCCCTCGCCGTCGAGAGCGGGAGCCGAGGAGAGGAAACGGCCCTTGAGCTGATCCATGCCGGCATCGACGACATGGCAATGATACTCCGACCGCATGACCTGGCGGTTGGCGTTGTCGCTGCCGGGCTGGTCGTCATCGGCCGAAGAGAGGCTGGAGACAAAGGCGCCAAACTCGTGGAGATAGCGCACGGCATCCTGACCGCTCTCGCCAAAGCCCACGACCAGCGAGGTGAAAGGCGAGGTGACGGTGCCCACATTGTGGGTGGTGTCGAGCTCGACAAAGCGTATGGGGTGATAGTCGGGCGTGCTCTTGAGCTGGTCGATGCTGGCATGCGACGAGTCGATTATCTTCACGTCGAGGTTGCTGGACGAATAGGCGTCTTCGACCACGCGGCTGGCACTGTCGTAGCGGGCGTGGCTGTAGATGGTGACCTTGTGGCCCTCGGTCTCGGCAAAGCGGCGTATGTCGCTGTCGGCACAGATGTTGGCGGTGGCGCGGAGGTTGCTCTCCTGGTCGTCGCCGAGCATGAAGAAGTGGAGCTCGCCACGGGTCTTGCCGATGAGGCGTGCCACCTGGCCCAGCGCCAGTTTGCCGGCAAGCACCTGTGTGCCGTCCTTGCGCTCGGCAGCGGTGAGCTCGCAGCGGCTCAGACGGGCAAAGGCGGTGGCGGTAAGGCAGTTGAGTTCCTTGAGATGGTCGAGCTCGCGGTTCTTGAGCGACAGAAAGTCGAAGAGGCGGTCGAGGCCGGTGGGGGCACTGGTCTCGTCGCCGTCGTCGGCAGTCTTGACAAAGACCAGACGGTAGGTGCCGGCCTTGAGGGTGCGGCGTATGTCGGCGGCGAGCAGATAGGAGGGCTCGTTGATACCCCAGAAGATGAACAGACGCTCGCGCATGGCACCGCTACAACCTGTGGCCCAGAGCTGCACACGCGCCATGAGATTATAGCCGAAGTGCTTGATGACAAAGAGCATGCTGACGGCTGCCGCCATGAAGTGGGCGAGCGAGAAGAGCGTCATGAAGAGCAGATTGGAGTGGAACTCCTCGTGCACGGCACTGATGTCGCTGTCCATTACAAACATGCCGAACGCGTGGACAACGCCCATGGGCGTCTGTCGCAGCAGACGCAGGAAGGAGTCGACAGTGAAACCGGCGGCATCGTCGGTGACGATAAACATGCCGACGGTATAGATACAGAAACCGAAAACCCACGTAAGGAGGAAAAGCAGGGTGAGATGGCGTTCTACAAAGCGCCAGAAGCGGCTCCATCGCCCGTTCTCCATGCGGTAGAAGACGGCTGCCACCACAAAGGCTACAAGGATAATGCCCACAGCCATCAGTGCCGAGAGCGACATGAGGCTGCCCACATCGGCATTGCCCGCGGCGCCATCGCCATTGGCCGAACTACACGAACTCATCACTGCGCCAAGCGCCAAAAGGGGTAAGGATAACAGCTTCTTCATTGACTATGATTGTTATAACGGTGAGAGACGCCGGCGTTACGGCCGACAACATCGATGTGCAAATATACATATTATTATTGATAACAGACGCCATAGGTAGCAAAAAAATGGCGGTCAGCCCCACCAAAAAGGCCCAAAGCCTCATCCCGCTTTAGGGATTGGGCTTTGGGCCTCTATGGTTTGGGGGTGTAAAACCGTCAGGCCTTGACGGGCATATAGCGGGGCACAAGCAGCTTCATGACGAGCCAACCGGCGATGTAGGCCACAGAGCAGTAGCAGAAGATGATGAAGTAGCCAGCCTCCTTGCCCTGGAAACCGCAGAAGACGGTCTGGGCAGCCTCGACATGGTCGAGCAGACGGCCAGAGACAAAGTTGATGAGGAACGAACTGAGTCCGCCTGCCATACCGTTGATGCCGGTGATGGTGGCCACAGCCTTCTTGGGGAAGAGGTCGCTGCCCACGGAGAAGAGGTTGGCCGACCATGACTGGTGGGCGGCGCCCACGATACCGATGATGCAGATGGTGAGCCAGCACGAGATGACGCCCAGCGTCTGGGCCACAAGTCCCAGCAGGGGGAAGAGGGCAAAGATGAACATGGCCTTCATGCGGCAGTTGTAGGCGTTGCCTCCGGTACGGTTGATGAATATGGTGGGCAGCTTGCCGCCGTAGAGCGACAGCATCGTGATGGCATAGAGGGTGAACATGAGCATCTGGGCCATGGTGCTGTCTGACGTATAGCCATAGACATCACTGATATAGGCGGGCGTCCAGAAGAGGAAGAACCACCACACACCATCGGTGAGGAACTTGCCCATAAGGATGGCCCAGGTCTGGCGCAGGCGCAGACACTCGAGGATAGAGAGCTTGCGGCCGCTGTCGGCGTCGGCAGCAGCATCGTCCTGGCTGTCCTGGAGTATGTACTCGCGCTCGGCGGCATTGACGCGCTTGTTGGTCTGCATGGGCTGATAGATGAAAATCCAGATGCCCATCCACACGAAGCCCAGCATACCGATGACCACAAAGGCCATCTCCCATCCGTTGCCCACGCCCATATCCTTGAAGTAGCGTGCCAGGGTGGGGATGCACAGGGGCGCAACGAGGGCGCCGATGGTGGCTCCGGCATTGAAGATGGCGGTGGCGAAGGCGCGGTCTTTCTTGGGGAAATATTCGGCGGTGACCTTGACGGCGGCGGGGAAGTTGCCGCTCTCACCAGCAGCCAGCACCACGCGGGCAGCCAGGAAGAACCACACGCTGACCATAGACACCGTGGCTGCCACGTCGCCGGCAGCGCCCACGAGCTGGGCTGCATCGTCGAGACCTACCCACTGCTCGGTGGCCCAGCCACACAGGGCATGGAGACAGGCACCGGCAGACCACACGCCGATAGCCCAGAGGTAGCCGCGACGGGTGCCCAGCCAGTCGATGATGCGACCGGAGAAGAAATTGGCGATGGCATACATGATGGAGAAGGCGGCGGCTATGTTGCCATAGTCGGTATTGGTCCAATGAAACTCGGGAGCGATGAAGTCTTTCCACGTGAGCGAGAGGGCCTGGCGGTCCAGATAATTGACAGTGGTAGCGAAGAAGAGCATCGCGCAAATTACCCAACGGAAGTTGGTCTTTCTGGTAGTCTGAATATTATTCATGTTTTAAGGTAATTATACTTGTAGGGGCAAAGGTAATCAAAAAAGTTGATACCATGACGGCTATGGCGTTTTTTCTTGCAAAAATTGACCGATGCCACCGTCCTGGGGCTGCAGCCATGCCGTTTTGCGCCCGCCGTGGAGGGCTTCGGCCATAGCCCAGCCGCATCGACGGGCGTGGGCACGGGGCCACGGCCCTTGCCATCATCGGCAGCGGCGAGGCCATGACCCCTGCCAGCTCGTAACGGAAGGCACGTAGGCTCGTATCAAATGTCACGAGGGCACGTATCAATAGGCACGAAGGCTCGTAACATACGATACGAGCCAGCCAAGCGGCTCCCGGCGCTGCCGAAGCGGCTCACACAGAGCCCCCACCCCATCGCCAAGGCGCAAAAAAAGCTCTGCCTGCAAGGGGAAGACCATTGCAGGCGGAGCCATGTATAGGGTAACGGGTGAGGTGGCGTCAATCCTGATAGTAGACGCGCTTCACACGGTTGGAGATGCCGGTGAGTATCTCGTAGGGGATGGTGTCGATGGCGTCGCTGAGCACGGTGACGGGCAGATGCTCGCCGAAAATCTCGACGCTGTCGCCCTCGGCACAGTCGATGTCGGTGACGTCAATCATGCAGACATCCATACAGATATTGCCCACATACTCGGCGCGCTTACCGTTGACGAGGCAGTAGCAGTGGCGGTTGCCGAGATGGCGGTTCAGACCGTCGGCATAGCCTATGGGGATGGCGGCTATCACGCTGTCGCGGGTGAGCACTCCCTTGCGGCTGTAGCCCACCGTATCGCCAGCCGGCACGTGGCGCAACTGCAGGATGGTGGTCTTGAGCGTAGACACGGTGTTGATGATGGCATTGTTGCGCGAGTTGATGCCATAGAGTCCCAGCCCTAAACGGCACATATCGAGCTGGCGTTCGGGGAAGTGCTCGATGCCGGCAGAGTTGTCTATGTGGCGGAGGATATGGTGGGAGAAGGCAGACTGGAGCCGGCGGCTGCCCTCGTCGAAGAGAGCAAACTGGCGGGCACTGAAATCGTCGAAGCTGTCGCTGTCGGAACCCACAAAGTGGGAGAAGACCGAGCGGGGGATGACGGCGTTCTGATGCTGCAGACGGTCGATGAGCCTGTCCATGTCCTCGCGGGGATTGAAGCCCAATCGGTGCATGCCGGTGTCGAGCTTGATGTGTACGGGATAGTCGGTGATGCCCTCCTTCTCGGCTGCCTTGATGAGGGCTTCGAGCAGACGGAACGAATAGACCTCGGGCTCGAGGTCATAGTCGAACATGGTCTTGAAGGCGGTCATCTCGGGGTTCATCACCATGATGTTGGCGGTGATGCCGTTCTTGCGCAGGGTGACACCCTCGTCGGCGACAGCCACAGCCAGATAGTCTACGCGGTGGTCTTGCAGGGTCTTGGCTATCTCGACCGACCCGGCGCCATAGGCGTCGGCCTTAATCATGCAGACGAGCTTGGTTTCGGGCTTCATGAAGGACCGATACCAGTTGAGGTTCTCGACCACGGCAGAGAGGTTGACCTCGAGGATGGTCTCGTGGACCTTGCGCACGAGGAGCTCGGTGAGGCGGTCGAAGCCGAACTTGCGGGCGCCCTTGAGCAGGATGACCTCGTCGCGGAGGGTGTGGAAGACGGGGCTGGCGACGAAGGCGTCGACGCTCTCGAAGAACGACTTGTCGGCGATAGTTATCTCGTCGGCGGCGGCACAGAGCTGGGGGCCGATGCCGATAAACCGCTCTACACCACGCTGCTGGCAGAGCTGCGCCACCTCGCCATAGAGCGACTGCGGGGTGAGTCCGCTCTGCTCGATGTCGCTGAGGATGAGCGTGCGGCGGCGTCCCTGATGGTCGGGGCGACGGCGCATGAAGTCGAGGGCTATGTCGAGCGAGTTGACGTCGGAGTTGTAAGAGTCATTGATAAGCGTACAGCCGTGCTGTCCCTCCTTGACCTCGAGGCGCATGGCTATGGGCTCGAGCTGCTGCATGCGCAGGGCAAGGGCGTCAGCAGAGACGCCCAGGTGGAGGGCTACGGTGGCGCAGACGATGGAGTTGGAGATAGAGGCGTCGTCGATAAACGGCAGCTGGTAGTGCTGCTCGGCGCCACCCTGGTAACTGTAGGTCACGAGGGTATGGGCGTCGCCCTTGTCGATACGGCTGATATACATGGGGGCATGGGCATCGGTAAGAGACCAGCAGAGGCGCTCGCCGGGATAACCGGAGGCTTCGACCTCGGCGGCTATCACGCTGTCGTCGGCATCGTAGACCACGGTCTGGGCGTCGTGGAAGAGCTGAATCTTCTCCTTACACTTGGCCTGCATGGACTCAAAGTTCTCCTGATGGGCTGCGCCGAGATTGGTGAGCACGGCGATGGTGGGCTGGATGATGCCACGCAGGGCGCGCATCTCTCCGGGCTGGCTGATGCCTGCCTCGAAGATGCCCAGCTGGGTATGCTCGTTGAGCAACCACACCGAGAGGGGCACACCTATCTGTGAGTTGTAGCTGCGGGGACTGCGGGTGACGCAGGCGTCGGGCGACATGATCTGATAGAGCCACTCCTTGACCATGGTCTTGCCATTGCTGCCGGTGATGCCCACCACGGGAATGTCGAACTCATCGCGATGACGCTCGGCAAGCCGCTGCAGCGCCTCCAACGAGTCGGTGACTTTCAGGAAGTTGGCATGGGGATAAAGGGTGGCATAGTCCGTGGGGACGTGCTCGACCACAAAGTTGTTGACTCCACGGCGATACAGGTCGGGGATGTATCGCGTACCGTCATTGCGCTGAGTTTTCAGGGCAAAGAAAAGCGTTTCCTCTGGGAAACATAACGAACGGCTGTCAGTGAGGATGAAACCTACGCGGGCTTCACCGTTGCCGTATCTACGCGCACCGATGAGTGTGGTAACCTTCTCAATAGTATAGGTCATTTCTCTCTATCTTAAAATTTAATGCAAAGTTATTATATTTTTTTGAAAGTGCGTCGACTCTCGCCATGGTTTTATTCATAAAGTCTTTATATCCGGCACTCTCAGGGTCAAAGGGGCGGTGGCTGAGGGCGGCCTTGACGGGCTGCCACTCGGCGAGAAACCGGGTCATGGCGCTGCCGAAGTAGACGCGACCCATGCACTCGTGGATGTAGGCCACGGCCTGGGTGCTGGGGTGTATCATGTCTTCGGCATAGAAACGGTAGTCGCGCAGCTCGTCGTTCATAATCTCGTAGGAGGGGAAATAGCTGACATGGGGATGGCGACGCTCTATCTCGGCGGTGGCAAGCAGGAGTACCGACTTGGACAACTGGCTGCCGTGGAGTCCGTATTTGCGATAGCGGATGGGGCTCACGGTGAGTATCACGTGGGCTTCGGGCCAACGGTGGGCTATCAGGGCGATGGTCTGCTCAAGGCTCTCGACCGTATCGTCGACCGTCATCTCGCGCTCCTCAAAGAGCTGCTGCGGCCGCTTCTGACAATTGTCGACCACCTCGCCCGTGGCGCGGAGTATATAGATGTGGTTAGTGCCGAGGGTAATCACGACGGTATCGACCCTATCGTCGGGAGGCAGCTCGACGGAGAGTCGGGCGATGGTGTGGCCCACGCTGATGGGGTTGTACATCACGCCGTAGGGGTTGACAGTCACGCGGAAGCAGTCGTCGGCAAAGAGTCGGCCCATATTGTCGGCAAAGCAGCTGCCCAGAAAGAGCATGCGCGAGCAGGGCTCTATCTCGAAGTCAGCACGCGGAAGGTCGACTGGTGTCTGTAGTTGCAGTGGCATAGGCGTGTTCCTATTATTCATGCATTACCAATCGAAGGCCAATAGCCTCGTCATTATAGTCGGGGGATTGACCATAACGATTAGAGATGTGGCATGCCTCAACAGTATGGCCTATTCCGCCATCACGATACACGCGTAGCTCACCGCTGTCTGGGCCGGTGGGGTCAGACTGGGCCGCGGCTGAGTAAGGGGCGAGCCAGTCGCTGCACCATTCGCTGACATTGCCTGTCATATCATAAAGTCCGAGTTCGTTCGGGGCCTTTCGGCCCACTGGCTGGACAGTAGAAGTATTATAACAATGCCAAGCCACTCTCCCTATAGTATTACTACCGCTATATTGATAGCCCTTGCTCATATTGCCACCACGGGCGGCAAACTCCCATTGTGCCTCTGTGGGCAAGCAAAAACTTATCCCAGAGTAGCCCGACTTAGCTTGGGCAAGCGCGGTAAGGCGTGAAAGGAATGTCTGGCAGTCTGTCCAAGAAACATTGGTCACAGGAAGATTTGGGCCCTTCACCTTAGAGGGGTTGGAGCCCATCACAGCCTCCCACAGGGCCTGGGTAACCTCGTACTTGGAAATAAAAAAGCCATCGACGGTAACAGTATGCACCGGGAGCTCATCTGGATAGGGATTTTTCATCTGCGGGGTGGCTCCCATCTGGAACGTACCGCCCCGAACGTAGACAAAACTATAATAGAGGCTCTTCCACTCAGAGGCGAAAGTGGGCTTGGCACTGGTCTGCTTATTCCGCGCCGTAGCAGGTTTGGTCTTGGACCTGGCGGCTTCGGTTTTACCTGTCCTCGCATTACGATTAATGGTCGGATTGTGCTTAATGATGCCCTGCCCATCGGCCTCGGCCGCAAGCGCGAGGCACAAGAGAAACAGGAAAGCTCTACATAAATGCTTCATATATGAACGTTATAAGAAATAATCAATAAGCAAAAGTAAGAAAAATATATATTTTGCAGGCTACAAGTGCCGATTTTTTTCGGTAGAGGGTAAAAAAAACAGATACGAGTGGGAGGCTGGCCAAGCATAGATAAATGCCAAAACTGTTGGACGATGTCGCATAAAAGGTGATGCCATCGACCAGAGTATCGAGGGTATCAGGGGCACTGTGGAGGTCATGACAGACGGCCATCTCGCACTCATTAAAGCTGTCCATAGTGTCGGCAAACATGACACATACAGAGTAACAATTGATAACTTTGGGGCAAAAGTACGCAAGATATAAATAACAACAACAGCTACAGGCTGTTTTTGGGGGTAGCGGCAGTGAAGTTGACACAAAACAGGGGACAATATGGCTGTAGCCCCCAAAGAACTGATAGGATGAAATCAGAAATGGCTGCCATTGTGATGGCACTTGGTATATATATAAATAATGTGAGCACAAGCCTCCTCTACGAAACTATAGATTGACGGAAACAAGAGAAAGAAGGCTACGCGCTCGCGGCAGGGAGGCTTCCTGGTCTTGCAAATATGGCGAAAAATCTCGCGAATTGGGTGACTGGTTGTCTCATTTCGGATGGGAAATGTTAAAAAAGCCATCTCCGTGCAAAGAAGTTTGCACAATAACTTGGTTTATATCATAAACATTATTATCTTTGCCATGCAATCCGGAACTGCGATGCCTTTGTCAGACCTTTCTGCAGGAGGAACGACGGGCATGAGTGAACAAAACAAGTCGTTTAACATCCAAGAAAACTCAAGAAATCATGGAAGAAATAACAAACATGACTGCCGAGCGCAGTCTGGAAATCATCCGAGAATCGATAGAACGCAGCCAGCGCACAATCAACAAGAACTCTGCACTGCCATTAATCTGGTGGGGCGCTTGTGTAGTAGCCTTTTCATTGCTCATTGCCTATTTGTGGAATAATCACGGTGGGCCTGTGTGGAATTTCTTATGGGCAGCGATGTCGCTGGTAGGTTACGCAGGCAATAGGTTGATTGACAAAAAGCGGGAAACCATCCCAACAACATTCGTGGGCAAAGCCATCGGATATGTATGGGCTACATTTGGTGTATTCTGCTGTAGCATGGGCATGATTCTCGGCTTGGTCGGAAGCGGAGTCCTGCCGATAGAACTGGTTTTACCTAAGGTGTATGCCTTCGGATGCCTTACAAGTATCATCTCCTTGTGCTTCGGAATGGGTACAACCATCATGGGACTGATACTGAGAAACCGCATCATCCAGGCTTGTGGCCTGATTGCTGGCATCGGAGGCTTTTTCGGCGCATTGCATTTCCCAGACCACATGCAGCTCTATGTGATGGCAGTTGTGGCAACGGTCGGGCTGATTGTTCCTGGCGTAATTATTCATTTGCATAATAAGAGATAAGGAGGAGATACATGTTCCAACCATTAGACCCGCTGTTGCACGCAGAGTTGCGACTGGCTGTCATGTCGCTGCTCATCAGCGCCGACGAGGCCGAGTTCCCATACATCAAGGAACAGACTGGAGCCACGGCGGGCAATCTGAGCGTACAGATTGACAAGCTCTCAACGGCAGGCTATATTGAGATAGAGAAAACTTTCAAGGGCAAAAGGCCTTGCACCATCTGCCGGATTACCCCAAAAGGAAGACAGGCTTTCGAGAAATATGTTGAAGCCTTGAGGGACTATCTTGAAGTGGCAAGCAAAGGCTGAAAGGACAGCTCTGCCAGCCTCTCTCGTACCGACATTGTACCACGGCCGTGATAAATGGCTATGGCACAATGTCGGTTATCAATTATATCGAACCATTCAGGGTAATCCATCGACATTCGCGCCCAAAGAAAGCCATAACCGCATCACCCCATGGGAACATATGTTGCAGAAAGTAAACAGTAAAAACGGAATGGAAAAGGCGGCTTATTCGGATGGTTACGCAGAAAGAGAGGGTATCTGCCAGCATCGTCATTTTACAGCAAATGGTATCGCCCTGCGGACTTATTGCCGTGTTACCCCCAATATTTCGGATGGTTACCTTGTTTCGGATGGTTGCGTTCATACCAGCGCATAGACCTGAAGCCTATGCCCTGACGAAGAAATATGCGAGGATGGAAA
>OIXA01000245.1_pt1 | contig 79276 bp, 53 predicted proteins | sample 1587721 | NCBI WGS metagenome assembly OIXA01 (sample SAMEA3888900, study PRJEB22519) | human gut metagenome | biome: human gut; feature: human-associated habitat; material: faeces | place: Denmark | collected 2013 | reverse complement strand
CCAGGGTGTCGCTTCGCTTGCCCTGGGCTGGGTGCTCCATTGGGCTTTCAGCCCGCGCTTGCTAAATCCGAAACTTGAGTAATTTAGAGTTTATATATAAGGTTAGGGGGTTATGAGGTAACCTTTGTGAGTTAGACAAGCAATGGTAATCTTTTAACCTCCTAACCCTCTAACCCTCTAACCCTCTAACTCCCCCCCTACCCGCTTATGTATTTTGTAATAGTCACAATAGTAGCCCTTGCGGCGGGTTATGCCATAGGCGTGTTGCGCACCCAGCGTGCCGCCATCAGTGCGCAGGCACAACTCAAAGCCGAGCAGCAGCATGCCGAGGAAGCCATGCGCAAACAAGCACAGGCACTGCGGGCAGAATTCAAAGCCATGTCGGTGGAGATGATGCGCACGCAAAGCGACAGCCTGCGACAGCAACATTTGCACACCCTCGAGGAGTTGCTCAAACCCCTTGGGCACGACATAGAGGACTTCCGCACACAGTTTGTCAAAGGCCACGCCTCGCTCGACGGCTACATCAAGGCCCTTGTGGAACAGACCAACTCGCTGGGCCGCGAGGCTGAGGACCTGGCCAAGGCCCTCAAGGGAAATAACAAGTTGCAAGGCAACTGGGGCGAGGCTGTGCTCAACAATCTGCTGTCAGCCTCAGGGCTTACCGAGGGGCGCGACTACAGCCTGCAGAGCCATCAGCCCGACGGTCGCGGCTCAGTGGCCATACCCGACGTGGTGGTGCACCTGCCAGGGCAGCGCAATGTCATTATCGACTCCAAGGTGTCGCTCAAGGCTTTTACCGACTATGTGGCGGCCGACGATGCCGCCCAGCAAGAGGCTCTGCTCAAGGAGCATGTGCGCAGTGTGCGCCAGCACGTCAAGGAGCTGGCTGCCAAGGATTATGGGCGCATAGTGCCCGACAGCATAGGCTATGTGCTGATGTTCATACCCGGCGAGGCAGCCTATGTGTCGGCCGTTACGGCAGCCCCCAATCTGCCCACCGAGGCTTATCAGCAGCACGTCATACTTATCAATCCCACCAATCTGCTCATGGCCTTGCAACTGGCCTACAACCTGTGGCAGAGTGAGCTGCAGAGCCGTTCGGTGAACGAGATATATACCTCAGCCGAAAAGCTCTATAAGAAGTTCAGCACCTTTGCGCAGAACTTTGTCAAGATAGGCAAGAGCATCGACCAGCTGCACCGCACCTACGACGACGCACAGCGCCAGCTCACCACGGGGCGCGGCAACATAGTGAGCCAGCTCGAGGGGTGGAAGGAAAAGGGCCTCAACCCTTCGGCCTCGATGCCCGACGGGCTGACATTCGACGAGGAGTAGACACGCTAATTAGTTGACGGGGTTGACGGGGTTGACGGGTTAACCAATTACTCACATACATTGCTGCGTATGACGCTTTACACCATAGGCCATTCTAATTTGCCAGTCGACACATTTTGGCAAATATTGCAGCGGGTTGGGGTGACGTGTGTGATAGATGTGCGTAACCAGCCTGTGAGTCGTTATACACCGCAGTATAATGACGACCGTTTGCGCACGTTTATAGTTCGGCATGGCGGCCACTACCTCAACTTTTGTCGCGACTTTGGTCCGCGTCACTTCGACTGTATTGACTCGCTGGGTTTGGTTAGCTATGAACGTGTGATGCAGATGCCTTATTTTGTACAAAGTGCCGCGCGTGTGGTGCGTGGCTTGGCCGCGGGGTATGGCATTGTGCTGATGTGTGCCGAGGCCGATCCATTGATGTGTCACCGCTTTTGTCTGTTGGGTCGCTATTTCCAGCATATTGGTGTGGAGGTGGTGCATCTGCTTAAGGACGGCAGGCAGCGCACCCAGTTGTCGCTTGAGCGCGAAATGGTGGCCGAGTACTTGCGCAAGGGGTTGCTCAAGCCCGTAGCAGCATTGTTCGACCCTTATACCGATGCCGACCAACTGGCTGACGCATATAGGTTGAAGAATGCAGAAATTCGCTGACGCCAATGTGCTAATGTGTTAACGGGCTGACGCCGTAGCGTTACTCGGCAGCCGCTAACGCGGTAAACAGAAGAACATAAGGACAAAAGGACATAAGGCCGCTGCGCGGCTGACAGCCACGGACTGACGTCTGCGTGGCTCAAGAACATAAGGGCTGACGCCGAGGTGGAGACTTTTGTAGCGCTTACCGCGCGAACATAAGAACATAAGCTACATAAGAAACATAATTTGGAAGTCTGGGAACTGCGTTCCAGACTTTAAGAGACATAAGGGCTGACGCCGTAGTGTTAACTACTTGAGTAGTACTTGGTACGCTACGACGTCAGCCCTTATGTTCTTGAGCCACGCAGACGTCAGTCCGTGGCTATCAGCCGCGCAGCGGCCTTATGTCCTTATGTTCTTCTGTCTCCCGCGTTAGCGGTTGCCAAGTAACGCTACGGCGTCAGCCCATTAGCATATTACTACATTGTCACATTACTACATTACCATATTACCACATTAACAACCCCGTTCGCACATTTGTAGCAAGCATTTATGGCAGAAATACTTGCAACCCTCACTAATTTTGCCCAACTTTGCCGTGAAATTAACTCTATGAACTTTTGAAACACAAAGCGTAATGACTACACTTACCGCATTGATTGTGGCTGTATTCGTATTGGGCTACTTCATGATAGCCATCGAAAGCCTTACAAAAATCAACAAAGCCGCCATTGCCTTGCTCATGTTTGTGGGTTGTTGGACCATCTTCATGTTCGACCCTGGCCAGTACCTTGCCGCCGCCATTGGCGACAAAATACCGCAAGTCGTGAGCGAGGTGATAGAGCATCACCTTGGCAGCACATCCACCACCTTGTTCTTCTTGATGGGTGCCATGACCATTGTTGAGCTCGTCGACCAAAACGGTGGCTTTAACTTTGTGCGCGACCTGATGCGCACCACAAGCAAGCGCAGTCTGCTGTGGCGCATAGCCATCATGACATTCTTCCTGTCGGCCATACTCGACAACCTTACCACGAGCATTGTGATGATAATGATATTGCGCAAACTCGTGAGCGACCACAAGGACCGCATCAAGTATGCCTCGCTCGTTATCATAGCCGCCAACTCGGGCGGTGCCTTCTCGCCCATTGGCGATGTAACCACCATCATGCTTTGGAACAAGGGCCTCATCACAGCCGCAGGCGTGATAAAGGAGATACTCATACCCTCTGTAGTGTCGATGGTCATTCCAGCCTTTATCATGCAGTACAGCCTCAAGGGCAAGCTCGGCTACGCGGCCACGCCACAGGCTACCACCTCAGCCAGTGACCTGACGGCACGCCAGCGCAAGGTAATATTCTTCCTGGGCGTGGGTGGCCTCATTTTTGTGCCCATATTCAAAAGCATTACCCATCTGCCCCCGTTTGTAGGCATACTGCTCGTGCTGGGCGTGCTGTGGACGGTGAGCGAAATCTTCTACCGCCACCTTGGTCATGCTGAGGAGAAGGGCGCCATGCAAAAGCGCGTCACCAACATGCTGTCGCGCATCGATATGAGCACCATACTCTTCTTCCTTGGCATACTCATGGCAGTGGCCTGTCTCGAAACCATTGGCGTGCTCATACAACTGGGCCAGGGCCTCAACATCGTGTTCGAGGGTAACCACTTTCTCGTAACAGGCATTATCGGTGTGCTGTCGAGCATTGTAGACAATGTGCCCCTCGTGGCCGGCTGCATGGGCATGTATCCCATGACTGCTGTGGGCGACTTTGCACAGGACGGCATATTCTGGCAACTGTTGGCCTACTGTGCCGGTGTGGGCGGTTCGATGCTCATCATTGGCTCTGCCGCCGGTGTGGTGGTGATGGGACTCGAAAAGATTACTTTCGGGTGGTACATGAAGCACATCTCATGGATTGCCTTTGTGGGCTACTTGGCCGGCATCGTTTGCTACTTCGTGCAGCGCGTGGTGCTGGGTGTGTAACTCTAAATTATAGGTTGACAAGTTTACGGGTTGACAGGTTAACGGGTAAGTTTGCCTTCTTACCATTCATACTTTAACATAATAAGTAGTGTATCGCGTACTTACTTGTTAACCCGTTACCCCCCCTCTCGTCAATCCCGTTAACAAAACCCTCCAATAAAATAATTAGGATTAGTATATGCAACATTCATTATTCCTTTACAATACGCTGACGCGCCGCAAGGAACTGTTCACCCCTATCCACCCCGGACATGTGGGCATGTATGTGTGCGGCCCCACGGTGTACGGCGATGCCCACCTGGGCCATGCCCGTCCCGCCATTACCTTCGACCTCGTGTTCCGTTACCTCAAGCACCTTGGCTACAAGGTGCGCTATGTGCGCAACATCACCGATGTGGGACACCTTGAGCACGATGCCGATGAGGGCGAGGACAAGATAGCCAAGAAAGCACGCCTCGAACAGCTCGAACCCATGGAGGTGGCACAGTACTACACCAACCGCTTTAATGCTGCCATGGCCAAGCTCAACGTGTTGCCGCCGAGCATCGAGCCGCACGCCACAGGCCACATCATAGAGCAGGAGCAGCTTGTGCAGCAAATTCTTGACAATGGTTATGCCTACGAGTCCAACGGGTCGGTATACTTTGACGTGGTAAAGTACAACGAGCACCACAAGTATGGCATACTGTCGGGTCGCAACCTTGAAGATGTGCACGATGCCAGCCGCGAACTCGACGGTGTGGGCGAGAAACGCCACCAGGTGGACTTCGCCCTCTGGAAGAAGGCACAGCCCGAGCACATCATGCGCTGGCCCTCACCCTGGAGCGAGGGTTTCCCGGGCTGGCACTGCGAGTGTACGGCCATGGGACGCAAGTACCTCGGTGCCCACTTCGACATTCACGGCGGCGGCATGGACCTGGTGTTCCCCCACCACGAGTGTGAGATAGCCCAAGCTGTGGCATCGCAGGGCGACCAGATGGTCAAGTACTGGATGCACAACAACATGATAACCATTGCCGGCAAGAAGATGGGCAAGAGTTACAATAACTTTATCACGCTCGACCAGTTCTTCAACGGCAGTCACGAGTTGCTCACACAGCCCTACTCGCCCATGACGATACGCTTCTTCATACTGCAGGCACAGTACCGCTCAACAGTCGATTTCTCAAACGAGGCATTGCAGGCTTCGAAGAAGGGTTTCGACCGCTTGATGGACGCCGTGTCGCAGCTCGGCCGTATTGAGGCTGTGGCCAATGGCAAACTCGACGAGGCTTATGCCAACGAGCTGGCCACCAAGTGCTACGAGGCTATGGACGACGACTTTAACTCGCCCATCGTTATCAGCCACTTGTTTGAGGCGTGCCGCGTCATCAACCAGTTGGTCGACAAGCAGCAAACTATCACCCCTGCCGGCCTTGAGGCTTTGACCAAGGTGGTAAACACCTTTGTGTTCGACATATTGGGCTTGAAGAGCGAGGCCGAGGGTGGCAACGCCAAGCGCGAGGAGGCTTTTGGCCATGCCATCGACCTGTTGCTCAGTCTGCGTGCCAAAGCCAAGGCCGAAAAGGATTGGGCCACAAGCGACAAGATACGCGACGACCTGGCCGCCTTTGGCTTTGAGGTGAAGGACACCAAAGAGGGTGCCACCTGGAAACTGCCTTGATGCGCATACATTCTCTAATATAAACGTAAACATGCTAACGGACTCAAGCACCCAACGCTACCTCTAATGGGGGCGACGCGTCCCGCGTCGGGGAAAAATGCAATGTCCATACACAAAATAAAGGCTCACAGTCAGCAGTGATTACACTGCCTGTCTGTGAGCCTTTGTCTTTAATCCCGACGCGGGACGCGTCGCCCCCATTAGAGGTAGCGCTTAGAGGTAGCGCTTAGTGGTAGTGCTTGGTGCTTGCGTTGGGTGCTTGTGCAGTTAGTGTGTTATAGGTGCACAACCCTAAATATTTGTTTGGTGATTTTGCCTGCATCTTGCACTTTTTGACGTAATGCGCTGTTAATCATTGCTTTCGGGTGTGTAGGTAATGGTCGTTTTGTGTACACACCTGCCTGCACAATATGCTTGTCTGCACGCCCAGGCGTAGTAGAGTTTACGGTTGTGCCAGGGCGTTGTGTGTGTATAGGGAGGTGGATTTTTCGGTTGCTCCGATAACTTTTTCTACCTCCCTATGTTGTGATACGTAGCAGTGATGTAAGTGCAGGTAGAGTGCAGGCAGAGTGTAGGTAGAGTGCAAGTGTGCATACACTGCGTAATGCTCTGATATTCATATTATTAAAAGCAAAAAGTGCAAGGTGCAGGCACTTTTGCATTTCTTGTTAGTTGTTAAGCGCATGTGTTAGCCGCTAACGCGGAAGACATAAGGACATAAGAACAGAAGTATGACGTTTGTGTTAGCCGCTTACCGCGGGAACATAAGAACATAAGCTTACATAAGAAACATATAAGGCCGCTGCGCGGCTGACGGCCACGGACTAACGTCCGAGTGGCCTCAAGAGACATAAGGGCTGACGCCGTAGTATTACATATAGTAACGCTACGGCATCAGCCCTTATGTTCTTATGTCTCCCGCGTTAGCGGCTAACACAAACGTCATATTTTCTGTTCTTATGTCTCCGCGGTAAGCAGCTAACACACACGTTACGACTTCCTGAGCCTGTTCGTAAGTTAACGTTTCACTTGACAGCAATATTCATATATGCTGTGTTGCCCCGTCAGAACGAGAAGAGTACGCGAGCCTGGAGCGCATGAATAGTCTTGTCGTAAGGTAGGAAGTCCTTGTCAACCTTGTGCAAGGTGTAGTTGAGCATAACCTGCGCATATTTGTTGAAACTGTAATTCAAGCCCACGGTGAACGAATTGACATTGCCACCGCCCACACTGCTTGAGTTGTAGGGATAGTCGGCCATGTAGCCGTCGGGGTAATATTGGTTGCGGCCAGCCGAGAAGTACTCGCCCTTGTTGATGTCGTTAAGTCCTGTGTAGTTGTAACGGGCCACTACCTCGAGCGCTTTGCCTTTCAACCCACCAAGCACAGCCTCGTTTGTGTCGTAGTGATAGGGAGAGCCAAATATCAGGAAGCCCGCTTCAACATATCCACCATTAAAGTGGTTGGTGCGCAGGGGGTTGGCAGCCTCCCATGCACTGAGCGTGCCCCATGTGTCGATGTTGTCGTTAGAAGCCTCGAAGAGCGTTTTAGAGTCACGCTTTTTGGTGATGAGTTTGTGACGGTATTCACCACGCACAAAGAAGCGTTTGTTGTGGTAGAGTGCCTCGGCCCCCACGTCGAACGTGTTGTTGGCCCAGTCGAGTGTGCATGATGAGAAGTCCTGGTTTTCGTCAACATAAGTTTCGAGCGACTGCCCCAACGAGAGCGACTTTTTAAGCACATTGTTGTAAGTTTCGCCGCCTCCCAAGTGGGCGTAGCGCATGTTGAGTCCCAAGTGTAAAGTTTGGTCAGCCGTGCTAATGGGGCGCACCACCCATCGTCCGGCCACACTCACGCCATTGATGCCAGCGTCCACCTTGTTGTATTGGTTCTCGGCAAACACGCCCTGGTAGGCGGTGACGTGTTTGTTGGTGTACTTGTAGGTGGCACCCAGTTCGCGTCCTGTGCCTAAGGCATTGGCTGCCCCTGCACGCGAAATGAAGTGGTAGCTGCCCAGCGAGGTGAGTCGTGCCATAGAGCCTGCGGGGTCGGTGTAATAGCCCACCTTTACGGCATGGTTACCCTCGTGTTTGTCTTTTACAGCATATTGCAGGAAAATGTTCTTTTGGTCAAACTTGCCCTTGCCAAAGCCAAAGTCGGCATAGAAGTACCAGTTGCGGTAAGTCATTGAGGTGCGTATGCGCGCATCAGTCAGCGCAGCACCCGAGTGCATGGGTGTAAAGTCTGAGTGGTAGTATGCCGCATCGGTCATCATGCGTGCGCCAATGGTAAACTTTACGTCCTGATCCTTGTTGCCAAGTTCAAGAGTCGGCTTTGTGTCAAAGTCCTGTGCGTGGCCGGCGAGTGCGGCAAGGCCCAGAAGAGACAGAGTTATATATTTGTTCATGTGTTGTGAGAGTTGTATGTTAAGTAGGTGTTCAAAATTATTTTATACAATCAGTAGGTGTCATTTTCACATTGAAAGCACATTCTCGAGGTGCATCTGTTCCCTTCGGCCTCGGTCACATAGCCCGCTATGCTCCCTCACCCGAAGGAAACATCTGCGTCCCGATAATGCACTTTCAATGTAAAAATAATTTTGAGCACCTACTTAAGTAGTCAGGCATTCAGCACACCAAATAGTATTGACTAATGTTGCGTGCCTTCTATGATGTGTGTGTGACAAATAGTTATTACAATCAATATCCCAGTCGTTGCAATGTCTTTTCGGCATCGGGCACGCTCGATGGAGCCTGAGAGTTGTCGTACGTCTCGCCCTTGTGGAAGGGGTTAGGCAGGTTGGCGTTGCAGCGGAAGCCGTTTTCAATCATGAAGCGCAGCGACATTTCAGAGCGGTTGGTAAAGAATCCGTCCATGTAGACAGGTGTCGACTTGGTGCCGCTAAAGTTGGTGTGAGCTGTGGCAGGCACGGTGGTGAGCAGCAGATCGTCAAATTGTGTAGTGTTGCCGGCATCATAGTAGTCGTTGTAGTAGCCCATGTATTTGGCCATCTGTGCGTAAGAGTCGAACGAGTAGGGGTGGTTAATCATGCCCGACTTGCGTATCATGTAAGCTTGCCAGGGGTTGTTCATTTCGGGATAGTTGTTAGGTGCGCCCGATATGGCCGGCCCCATGATGTGGGCACCGTGGTTGAGGCCGTAGCTAATAAAGTCGGCATAACCTGTGGGCGTGTTGTATTTCAAGTCGGTGGCATAAGTACCCGTCCACAACAGGAAACACATGGGCACCTTGCCTTTGAACACGTTGTAGGCACGGGTGAGCGCGTCGAATGAGAAGGTTTGTAAAATAACCTTGCCGTTGGTATTACCCACATTCACCTTGCCATTGGTGTAGAAAGGCTTGTGCTCCGTTTCGGGTTGTGTGGCAATGTTCCAACCGCAGTCGGCCAAGGCGTTGTACACACGCACCTCCATGTCCTTGGGGTTAAGCCACGACTCCTTGAACTCGATGTAGATGCCCGGACGGTTGCCCGTGTCCTGCGGGTCGGCCACATAAGCACCGTCAAAGTCATAGTCTACAAAGTCCATGTATTTAGCGGCATAGGTGTACGACACCGAGGGGTCGTCGCATTTGGTGGTGCGCTTTTCGGCATTGTAAATCTGCTCGAGTGTCATGTCCTTGTACTTGTCCTTGATGTGGTAGGCAAGCACGCGCTCGCCATTGGCATCGCGGCGCAGCATTTTGCCCTGGGCATAGGCTATTTGGTCCTGCAGGGCCGACACATACTGGTGTATGCCACCCTTTTGGGCAAAGGCAGCGCGTGCCTGGTCGGGGCTTGAGGTGTTGAACCAGCTGCCAGCATCGAGGGCCAGCAGTTCGTGGTAGTAATAGCTCATGGTGTAGTATGGGCGGAAGTCCTTCACATCGCGCTGGTACTGAGCCTCAATGTCCTCCTCGCTGAAGTGTTGCGAGCCATCGACATTCTTAAAGCTGCGGTAAAAGTCCTTGCGTGAGGCTGGCACATATTCGGAGTACACATTGGCAATGTTGGTAGTGCGCTTGAGGTTTTCATCGTGATTGGCCAGAATTACGCCGTCCTTGGTGGCTTGCATGTCCGACTCCAGATAATCTGCCCCCATTTCGCGCGCCCAGCGCCAGGCAGCCTCAGTCTCCTCAGGTGCCCAAAAGGTAGAGCCTCGGTGGGCCACTACGGCGTAGAGTGGCACATAGTCGCGCACTTTGGCCATTTCGGGTGTGATGTGTTGCACCTCGATGCGCTTGGCATCGGTGTTGTTGTCGGTAAATTGCTGCTCGTCTGAGCACGCAGGCAGGGTGAGCAGCATGCTGCCGCACCCAATGGCTAATGCCATGATGTGTTTAAGCGTCATTATTTATTAGTAGTGTGTTGTAGTGCGGTTAAAAAATGGGTTGCCCTACGCAGCCGCTGGGAGCTTGAATGTGAAGCAGGGCGGCTATGGTGGGTGCAATGTCGGTCATGTAGCACTGGCGTGTGCTGGCGCCGGGGGTGACGCCCCAGCCCATGAACACGAGCGGAATGTGCGTGTCGTAGGGGTTCCATGCACCGTGGTCGGTGCCTTTAAGGCCGTGAGCCGAGAAGCCCGGTTTCAGCACAATCTGCACATCGCCGCTGCGCTCGCGGTTGTAGCCGTTGATGATGCGGAATTTCACCTCGTCGGGCAGAGCCGACGTAGCCGTTTTGGCCATGTCTATGGCATAGAGCACCGCCGTGTCCTGTTCAAGACGCTGCACTGCAGCCGCCTTTATGCGGTCAAAGTCAAGCCCTTGGGCTGCAATGGCTTTGCGGTCGAAGAACACCTGGTTGTTCATCACGTGGCTCACCACATTGCCGCTTGTGTGTACGGCAGCGTTCACCGCCTCGTTCAGATACCTTTTAGCCCCATCGCTGTCCCAACTGTCGGCAGGAATGCGGCGGTCGGTAAGGTAGAGTGCATTGTTCGACGCACCGTGGTCGGCCGACAGAAATATCAGGTATTCGCCGCGTCCCACCTTTTGGTCAAGATAGTCGAGAAAAGCGGCAATGTCGCGGTCGAGGCGCAGGTAGGTGTCTTCTGTTTCAATGGCATTGGTGCCCACCTGGTGCCCTATGTAGTCGGTGCTCGAGCAGCTCACGGCCAGCAGGTCGGTCACGCTGTCGGTGCCAAGGGCTTCGCCCTCAATGGCCGCTTTGGCCATGTCGAGCGTGATGGTGTTGCCAAAAGGCGTGTGGCGCAGTATGCCGTAGCCATATTGCTTGCACAGTGCGGGCAGGTTGAGCGGCAGCGTGGCCTCCACGCCCGGTTGTATGCCGTCTTCATAATTTGTGCGGTCGGCGGTACTCTGCGTGTAGGCTTTCTTGTCGAGTAGCGTGTTCCATGGTGCCGACAGATATTTGTCGGCCAGCTTCTGTGCATTGAACGCCTTAACCCAGGCGGGCAGTTTGCTGGTGTAGTAAGTGCTTGTAATAAAGCCTCCCGTGGCATCGTCGAACCAGTAAGCACCGTTGGGATTGTGGCCGGCTGGCAGAATGGAGGAGCGGTCCTTCAGGGCTACGCCCACCACTTTGGCTTGGTCGTTGGTGGCCATGCGCAGTTCGTCGCCAATGGTAGTTACCCACAGGTTGCGTGGCGACATATAGCCCGCCTTGCTTGTGGTGCCCACGGGACGCACTGTGGCATCGTCGGTGCAGTACACCTTTTGTCCGTTCTTTACAAAGTTGTTTCCGGCAATGCCGTGAATGCTTGGCACCGAGCCGGTGTAGATGCACGTATGGCCTATGGCTGTGACAGACGGCACATAGGGTATGCGTGTGTTTTCGCAGCTATAGCCTTGTTTGAGCAGACGTTTGAAACCTCCTTCGCCGTAGTGTGGCATGTAACGGTACAGGTAGTCCCAACGCATTTGGTCTATCACAAGTCCCACCACCAGTTTGGGGCGTGCCACTTGTTGTCCGGCTTTGGCCATGGTGCAAGTCAGGGCTGAGGCGGCGATGAATAGCAATGTCTTTAGTTTCATTGTGTTGTGTGTTGGTTATGTCAGTAGTTTGTTATTACAGGTGCAAAGGTATTATGTCGGTGTTACGAAAGTGTTTAAGATTGTGTGACGAATGTGTGACAGTGGGGAGTAAGCAGTTGCTAATACTTATTGCCGCTTAGCGCGGGAATCATAAGGACATAAGATATATCGTTTGTGTTAGCCGCTTACCGCGGAGACATATGAACATAAGGACAAAAGAACAGAAGTATGACGTTTGTGTTTCCCGCGTTAGCGGCTAACACACGCTGCAACTTATATTCTTATGTCTTCCGCGCTAAGCGGCAATAAAGCGAAAAAGTCCCTCTTTCGCTTTGCACTGCATTCGGTTTGCACTAACTTTTACTTCGTCCAAGTTAGGCTGCACCTCAGCAGTGCAAAGCGAAAAAGTCCCTCTTTCGCTTTGCACTGCATTCGGTTTGCACTAACTTTGTCGCCAAATCAACCCAACACACATTATATACCAGACCATGAATTGGTTAACAACGCTTTTTGAAATACCATCAGCCATACAGGCTGTCATTATTATTTGCCTGATATGCGCGCTCGGACTGGCTCTGAGCAAGTGGCGCATACGTGGTATCAGTCTTGGCGTCACCTACGTGTTCTTTTTCGGCATATTGGCCGGAGCCGCAGGTTTGAAGGTCGACAGCCAGATGCTGAACTATGCCGAAAGCTTTGGCTTGATACTGTTTGTATACACATTGGGCTTGCAGGTGGGTCCGGGCTTTATGAGCACCTTCCGCAAGGGCGGTACCACACTCAATCTGTTGGCGCTCGGTGTGGTGGTGCTTGGCACGGTGCTGGCACTCGTGCCGGGCTGGACCGGACTGCTACCTTTGCCCGACATGATGGGCGTGCTGTGTGGCGCCACTACCAACACACCGGCACTTGGTGCGGCTCAACAAACGCTCAAGCAGTGCAACATGCCGGCCTCGGGTGCGGCCCTGAGCTGTGCTGTGACGTATGCCTTTGGCATGGTGGGCGTGATTGTGGCCCTGCTGCTGGTGAAGGGCTGGCTCTCACGCCACGAAAAGGCGAGTGATGACAATAACGACGATGAGGCTTTTATAGCCTCGTTCCTGGTGTGCAACCCAGCCGTGTTTGGCCATACCCTGGGCGAGATAAGCGGCATGGACGAAAGTAAGTTCGTGGTGTCGCGCTTGTGGCGCGACGGCAAGGTGATACTGCCCAATGCCGACACACGACTCGAAAACGGCGACCGCATACTTGTTATCACGCATCAGCGGCAGGTGGCACAGCTCACCATATACTTTGGTCAGCGCGATGAAACGAACTGGAACCGCAACGATGTGGACTGGAACGCGCTCGACTCAAAACTTATATCGCAACGCATACTCATTACGCAAGCCAGCATTAACGGACGACACCTGGGCGACTTGCAACTGCGCAACCGCTACGGCGTGAATGTGAGCCGTGTGCAACGCTCGGGCATACAGCTCGTGGCCACCCCTAACCTGACACTGCGCATGGGCGACCGTGTGACGGTGGTGGGCGAGGCTGAGAGCATAAAGCGCGTGGCTACCGAACTGGGCAATGTGGTGAAACGCCTTGACGAGCCTAACATGGTGACCATATTCATAGGCATTGTGCTGGGTTTGCTGTTGGGCAGTATCCCAGTGTTTGTGCCCGGCATAAAGTTTCCCGTCACGCTCGGTTTGGCGGGCGGTCCCATTGTGATGGGCATACTCATAGGCGCCTTTGGTCCACGTTTCCACATGGTGGCCTACACCACCACGAGTGCCAACCTGATGTTGCGCTCGTTGGGCTTGTCAATGTATCTGGCCTGCTTAGGGCTTGATGCGGGCAAGGACTTCCTTGCCACCGTCATGCAGCCGCAAGCTTTGTGGTGGATAGGCATTGCCATGGTTATCACCCTGGTGCCGGTTATCATCATGAGCATAGTGGGCGTAGTGTGTTACAAACGCAGCTATGCCACCACGGCGGGCATGCTCTGTGGCGCCATGGCCAACCCTATTGCCCTGGAGTATGTCAACGACTCGCTGCCCGGCAACGACAAGGCTTCTGTGGCCTACGCCACCGTCTACCCTCTCGGCATGTTTCTGCGCGTAATCATTGCGCAGCTCATCGTCATGCTGTGGGTGTGAGGGGGGAGTAGGGGGTTATGAGGTTATAAGGTTAGGGGGTTAAAAAGTAACTCTTACGAATTGGGCAAGCAGCGGTAATCTTTTAACCCCCTAACCCATTAACCCCCTAACCCCCTCCCCTAAACCAAGAACTAATTAAACACACATCTATATAATGAATTTCTCAAACATCATGAAGAAGGCAGCACCCGACCTCGTGGCGGTGCTCATATTCCTGGCTATCAGCATAGCCTACTTCTTCACCCCTATGAGCGAGGGCCTGGTATTGGGCGGACACGACAGTGTGGCCGCCGAGGGCCTGAAGCAGGAGCAGGTGCAGTATAAGCAGCACCATGGTGGCGAGGTGAGCCGTTGGTCGAATGCCATATTCAGCGGCATGCCCACCTATCAGACTGCCCCCTCGTACAGTGCCACCGACACCCTCAACAAGGTGGGCTATGCCTTTGGCCTTGGCACCATCTACTGGTTTCCGGCCATCAGTTTCCTGTTCGTTTATTTGCTCGGCTTCTACATTCTGCTGCGCGCATTCAACTTTAAGCCCTATCTGGCAGCGTTAGGCGCCATATTGTGGGCCTTCTCGTCCTACTTCCTCATTATCATTGCCGCCGGCCACCTTTGGAAGGTGATGACCCTTGCCTTCATACCGCCCACCATAGGCGGTTTGGTGCTGTGCTACCGCGGCAAATATTTGTGGGGCGGTGCTGTTACAGCCCTCTTTACTGCCCTGCAGGTGGTGAGCAACCACATACAGATGTCGTACTACTTCATCTTTGTCATGGCCTTTATGGCAGTGGCCTACCTTGTTGACGCCATTGTGCGCCGCAAAATGGGCAGCTGGCTCAAGGCCACCGGCGTGCTGATAGTGGCCGGCTTGCTTGGCGTGGCAGCCAACCTGCCCAACCTTTACCACACCTATCAGTATGCGCAGGAGTCAATGCGTGGCAAGGCCGAACTCACCGCACAACCCGCCAAGGGCCAAACGGCACAAAAGGCCACCTCGGGCCTCGACCGCGACTACATCACCATGTGGAGCTATGGCATTGACGAAACCCTTACGCTGCTCATTCCCGACTACAAGGGCGGCGGCTCATCGTCAATCCTCGACCGCGAAAACGTAGAGGACTTGCCCGGCTACGACGACTTTTACCAGTGCGCCGGCCAAACTCAGCAGGTTTTCCAGCAGAGCGGACTGCAAGCCACTCCCCCGGGTCTCAACCTCTATTGGGGCGAACAACCCTTCACCGTAGGCCCCGTGTATGTGGGTGCCCTGGTGTGCTTCCTGTTTGTGCTCGGCCTGTTCTATGTAAAGGGCCCTGTAAAGTGGGCCTTGTTGGCCGCCACCGTGCTCAGTCTGCTCTTTGCATGGGGTAAATATGTGGGCATCACCGACTTCTTTATCGACTACCTGCCCATGTACGCCAAGTTCCGCACCGTAAGTTCAGCCCTCGTCATAGCCGAATTTACCATGCCGCTGCTCGCCATACTCTGTTTGTACGAAATAAGCAAGCGCAAGGAACTCTTCCAGCTCACCAACTGGAAACAGGCTCCGATGGTAAAGAAGGTAGGTCTGCCCGTAGCCACTGTGCTCACCCTCGGCTTCTGCCTGCTTGTTTGGCTGGCCCCGGGCGTGGTGGGCGACTGCATATCGCAAAGCGACGCCAGCACCTTCGACTACATGCGCCAGGCCGGTTTCCCCGCCGACCTCGTGGGCCGCTATATGGCCGCCATCACCTCTATGCACCATGCCATACTCTCGGCCGACGCCTTGCGCTCAGCCTTTATCATTGTGCTGGGCATATTGGTTATCTGGGCCTATGCCGCCAACAAGTTGCAGGGCTGGCTCATGTGCTTGCTGCTGGGCATCATCTGCCTGACCGATATGTGGCAGATTGACAAGCGCTACCTCAACAACGACTCGTTCACCGAGGAGTCGGTAATGGAGGAGAACTTTACCAAGTCGCCCGCCGATGCCCGCGTGCTGCAAGACACCACCTACTACCGTGTGGTAAATCTCGGCACAGGCGGCAGTCCGTTCAACGAAACGTCAAACGCCACCTCATACTACCACCACAGCATTGGCGGCTACCACGCTGCCAAACTGCACCGCTATCAGGACCTTATCGACCGCCAGCTCAACAATGAGCTGCAGCAGTTTGTCAATGCTGTGAACAATGCACAAGGCGACATGAGCCAGGTTAAGGGCGACAGCATATCGCCCGTGCTCAACATGCTCAACACCAAATACTTTATGTTTGGCAAGCAGGCCGACCAGGTGGTGCTCAACCCCTATGCCAACGGCAACGGCTGGTTTGTGAGCAACATCAACTTTGTGAAAAATGCCGACGCCGAAATGGCCGGCCTCACTGGGCTTGACACCAAACACAAGGCTGTGGCCGACGAAAAGTTCCGCGCCGTGCTCGACGGCTCGCCCCTCGACAGCGGTAGCGTGCAGGTAACAGCCCACGACCTCGACTGTCTGAAGTACACCATCAGCTCGCCCAAGGGCGGCGTAGTAGTGTTCTCCGAAATATACTACCCCGGCTGGACCGCCACCATCGACGGCAAGCCCGCCGAACTGGGCCGTGTCAACTATGTGTTGCGCGCCCTCAAGGTGCCTGCCGGCAAGCATCAGGTGGTTATGACCTTCCACCCCGCCAGCATCACCGCCACCAACAGCGTGGCCTACGCAGCACTGGCCGTGATAATAGCCTTGTTCGCTTTTGCGCTATGGCGCCAGAGCAAAGGCAAGGAACGCACCAGCAATGGCGCAGAAGAATGCAGCAAATTAGCAAAATAAAATGCGTTAAAACTTTTCGTTTGTACCAACATTTTCGTACTTTTGCTGCGGTAAAGCGCGGGCACTTGCTCTGCCTGCTGCCTAACCCTACTAACAAGTAAACTTTTTTTATTAACTAATAAAGCATTATGGCAACATTAGATTTAACCAAGTACGGTATTACCGGCGCAACAGAGATCGTTCACAACCCCTCATACGAGCAGTTGTTCGAAGAGGAAACCAAGGCAGGTCTCGAAGGTTTTGAAAAGGGTCAGGAAACTGAACTCGGCGCTGTTAACGTAATGACAGGTATCTACACTGGCCGTTCTCCTAAGGACAAGTTCATCGTAATGGACGAGAATTCAAAGGACACAGTGTGGTGGACTACTCCCGAATATCCCAACGACAACAAGCCTGCTTCACAGGAGGCTTGGGCAGCCGTTAAGGAAATCGCTAAGAAAGAGCTCTCTAACAAGCGTCTCTTCGTAGTAGATGGTTTCTGTGGTGCCAACAAGGAAACTCGCATGTCTGTGCGCTTCATCGTTGAAGTTGCTTGGCAGGCTCACTTCGTAACTAACATGTTCATCCGTCCTTCAAAGGAAGAACTTGAGAGCTTCGAACCTGACTTCATCGTTTACAACGCATCAAAGGCTAAGGTAACTAACTACAAGGAACTCGGCCTCAACTCAGAAACTGCCGTTGTATTCAACATCACAAGCCGCGAGCAGGTTATCATCAACACTTGGTACGGTGGTGAAATGAAGAAGGGTATGTTCTCAATGATGAACTACTACAACCCCCTCAAGGGCATCGCTTCTATGCACTGCTCTGCTAACACCAACATGGAAGAGACAAGCTCTGCCATCTTCTTCGGCCTTTCAGGTACTGGTAAGACTACCCTCTCTACCGACCCGAAGCGTAAGCTCATCGGTGACGACGAACACGGCTGGGATGACAACGGTGTGTTCAACTACGAAGGTGGTTGCTACGCAAAGGTTATCAACCTCGACAAGGAAAGCGAGCCCGATATCTACGGTGCTATCAAGCGTGACGCACTCCTCGAGAACGTAACTGTTGATGCTAACGGCAAGATTGACTTCGCTGACAAGACTGTAACTGAAAACACTCGTGTAAGCTATCCTATCTACCACATCAACAACATCGTTAAGCCTATCAGCAAGGGCCCCGCTGCAAAGCAGGTTATCATGCTCTCTGCCGATGCCTTCGGTGTACTTCCTCCTGTATCTATCCTCTCTGAGGCTCAGGCTCAGTACTACTTCCTCTCTGGCTTTACTGCCAAGTTGGCTGGTACTGAACGTGGTATCACCGAGCCTACTCCTACTTTCTCAGCTTGCTTCGGCCAGGCATTCCTCGAATTGCACCCCACCAAGTACGCTCAGGAACTCGTTAAGAAGATGGAGAAGAACGGTGCCAAGGCTTACCTCGTAAACACTGGTTGGAATGGTTCAGGCAAGCGTATCTCTATCCGCGATACACGTGGTATCATCGACGCTATCCTCGATGGTTCTATCGACAAGGCTCCTACCAAGACTGTTCCTTACTTCGACTTCGTTGTTCCTACTGAACTCCCCGGCGTTGATCCTAAGATCCTCGATCCTCGCGACACTTACGCTGATGCTTCAGTATGGGAAGAGAAGGCTAAGGACCTCGCTGCACGCTTCATCAAGAACTTCAAGAAGTACGAAACCAACGAAGCTGGTAAGGCTCTCGTTGCTGCTGGTCCCCAGCTCTAATCGTGCGGCTTAAATAAGTTCTAAGCTTAAAGCATAACAACTCAAAGAGTTGGCTCTGCACCCCGGTGCAAGGCCAACTCTTTTTGCGTTATATGCTAATGTGGTTATATGCTAATGTGCTGACGCCGAGGGCCTCATTGCCCCATTACCCCATTGGCAAGCGAGTACAAAAAAATCCCGCTCCGACACATCAGTGTTGGGCGGGATTAAGCTTTTCAGAGTCTCGTTAGTAAACCTCTGTACAGCAGCGTGATTACTTACGCAAGCCGAGGTTCTTAACGATAGCACGGTAACGCTCGATGTCCTTGCGCTTCAGGTAGTTGAGGAGCGCGCGGCGCTTACCTACCATCTTAACGAGTGAGCGTTCAGTCGTATGATCTTTACGGTTCTGCTTCATGTGCTCCGTCAAGTGGGCAATACGGTAAGAAAACAAGGCCACCTGGCTCTCTACTGAACCAGTGTCCGAATTAGACTGTCCGTACTTGCCAAAGATCTCTTTCTTCTTTTCAGAATCTAAGTACATTGTGTATGAATTATGAGATATGAATGTAATAATGCTCTGTGTGGCATTGTGCGCAAGGTTGCGCGCAGCTGCTTTACACATAGCGGCTGCAAAGGTAGCAACTATTATCAAAAGCTCCAAGTGTTTCGGCCTATAATTGTGCGTAATGTGCTGATATTGCGGCATTTATGTCCTAAAGTGTAACATCGCAAGCTAATTTCACACATTTGCAAAGGGTATTTTGGGCAAATAAGTGTATATTTGAGCGTTGATAAGACGGGCTGCTGCATGGTGGCGGCTGTGTGGGCTGCGGGATTGGTCTGCCGCTCTCTTGATGCTAATGTATAGCCCTCCTCTCTCCACACTAAAAATAGTACAAACATGAGCAAGAATATAACCATACGTTGCAAAAACACGGGGCGCACACACAAGGTGCCCATAGGCTTTAGCCTTGAAGAAGTGTATGAAATGCTCGACCTTAACATGCCCTACGGCCCGACCAGTGCCAAGGTAAACAATAAGGTTGAGGGCCTGCACTTCACGTTTTTTACCGACAAGGATGTGGAGTTCCTCGACATCACCTCATCGTCGGGCTTGCGTACCTACACGCGTTCACTGTTCTTTGTGCTTTACAAGGCGGTGCGCGACATTTATGGTCCTTCGGCCCGTTTGCGCATCGAAACCCCCGTGTCGAATGGCTACTATTGCCGCCTCATTACGGGTTCGAACGACGGTGTGGTGTCGCAAATGGTGGTAGACCAGCTCAAGCAGCGCATGGCGCAGATAGTGGCGGCCGACATACCATTTCACCGCATAACCTGTCCTACCGAGCAGGCTGTGGCGCGCTTCCGTGCCGACGGGCTTGAGAGCAAGGCCAAACTGCTTGAGAGTGTGGGCAAGCTCTACACCACCTACTACACCCTTGACGACACGGCCGACTACTTTTATGGTTCGTTGCTCATCAAAACCTCACAAATATATTTGTTCGACCTGGCGCTCTATGGCGACGGCTTGCTGTTGCGCATACCTGACCCTGAAAATCCCTCACAACTGCGCCCCATGGTTGAACAGCCCAAAATGTTTGAAGTGTTCAGTGAGCAGCACCGCTGGAACGAGATATTGGGTGTGACCACCATCGGCGAGTTCAACGATGCTTGCAGCCACGGTTACACCAACAACCTTATCAACGTGAGCGAGGCTTTGCAGGAGAAGAAAATTGCCCACCTGGCCGACCGCATAGCAGCCAACCCCGAGCTCAAGGTGATACTCATAGCCGGCCCATCGTCGAGTGGCAAGACCACCTTCAGCAAGCGCCTCAGCGTGCAGCTTATGGCTTGTGGCCTGCGCCCGTTGCCCATATCTACCGACGACTACTTTGTCGACCGTGTCAACACGCCGCGCGATGCCGATGGCAATTACGACTTTGAGCACATTGACGCCATGAACATACCCTTGCTCACCGAGCAGATAAATGCCCTCATACATGGCGAGGAGGTGGAAACACCACGCTACGACTTTGCTTCGGGCAAGAGTGCGCCCAGCGGCCACCATTACCGCCTTGACGAGCACGACATACTGATACTCGAGGGCATTCATGCCCTTAATCCGCGGTTGACAGAGGGTGTGGCCGACAAGCACAAGTTCAAGATATATGCCTCGGCCCTGACCACCATATTGCTCGACGACCACAACTACATACCCACCACCGACAACCGTTTGCTGCGCCGCATTGTGCGCGATCACAAGTATCGTGCGCGTTCGGCACAGGAGACCATTGCGCAATGGCCCTCTGTGCGCCGTGGCGAGGAGCGTTGGATATTCCCCTTCCAGGAGCAGGCCGATGAAATGATGAACACGGCATTGCTCTTTGAGTTTGCGGCCTTGCGCGACCAGGCGCTCCCCTTGCTTGAAGAGGTGCCCGAGTCGGCTTCCGAATACTCTGAGGCATACCGCTTGCGCAAATTCCTGAGTTACCTCAAACCTATTTCCATACGTGGTTTGCCCCCAACCTCGTTGTTGCGCGAGTTTCTGGGCGGCAGCACGTTCAAGTATTAACGTAAAGGTTGACGGGTTAAACGCGTCATAGTGTACTTGTTTCTGGTGAAACGTAAACATCGAACGGACTCAGGCACAAAACTCAAGCCCCCAACGCTACCACTAAACGCAAGCTCTAATGGGGGCGACGCGTCTCGCGTCGGAAATGACAGCAAAGGCTCACAGACAAGCGCGTAATTGGCACTGTCTGTGAGCCTTTATTAAGTGTCTGAACATGGCACTTTCCCGACGCGAGACGCGTCGCCCCCATTAGTGCTTGCGTTTCTTCTAGCACCCAATGCCCCCCCAATGCTACCACTAAACGCTATCTCTAATGGGGGCGACGCGTCCCGCGTCGGAAATGAAAGCAAAGGCTCACAGACAAGCGTGTAATTAGCACTGTCTGTGAGCCTTTATTAAGTGTATGAACATGGCACTTCACCCGACGCGAGACGCGTCGCCCCCATTAGAGCTAGCGTTTGATGCTAGCGTTGGGTGCTTGTGTTTTGTACTTGAGAACGTTCGCCTGTTCACGTTTTACCAGGCAGCATAGCCTACAGCCAAGAACCGGTTAAGAGTTGCTGCGGTCCTTTTCAATCAGTTCGAGCAGCTTGTCAACGGCCTCGTCGGTTGGTATGTTCTTTTCAACACACACCTTGCCTCGGTAAAGGCTCACCTTGCCGCGTGCGGCACCCACATAGCCATAGTCGGCATCGGCCATCTCGCCGGGGCCATTCACTATGCAGCCCATAATGCCTATTTTAAGGCCCTTGAGATGCGCTGTGGCAGCCTTGATGCGTGCAATGGTGCCTGGCAGGTCGTAGAGCGTGCGGCCGCAGCCAGGGCAGCTGATATACTCCGTCTTGGTAGTGCGCAAGCGGGCAGCCTGCAGTATGGCAAAGGCAGTGGCATCCTGCACCTCGAGCGGCAGCGGGCGCTGACCCTCGGGCTTCTGGTTGAACAGCATGATGCCGTCGGTCAGCCCGTCAAACATCAGTGCACCCATGTCGGCAGCAGCGTAAAGCTGGAAATTCTCCTTGTCGCCCTCGCCCATGCGGTATTGCTCAAAGAACACCACCGGGGTGCGCAGTTCCTCACACCACAGTTCGTGCACCAATGCGCGTTGCTCGCCCAAGCGGTTCTGGTGGTTGCTTTGTGCTATGATAACCACCCCGGGCACGGTGCGCAGCAGCGCCTTCACCTCGTCGTCAAGGTCGAGGTAAGTGAGGAACAAGAACTTGATGTTTGCCCTGCACGCAGGCATGGCCATGAGGTAGCGTTTCGTAAACACGGGATAAGTGCCCTCCTCGCCCTGCCACAGGTCTGCGTCCACCAAATAGCCCGTGCCAGCCATGCGTTTGTCCTTGCCGGGCAGGCTGCGCCCCACATAAATGTAGTCGGGCGTGGGCTGGCCGTTGGCAGCCGTGTACGTCTCGTTGTTGAGGCGTGTGGATATGACCACCGGCACATTGTCGCCACCTATGTTGCCAACCGCAGTAGTACGGCGGCGCGAAGGATTTTCGTAGTTGAACTGCGGGGCCTCCTTTCCGGGAATTTCGGGGTGTCCGGCGCGTCGCACCACATATTCGGCCAGTTTGTAGGCCACAGGCACCTCCACCTCGGGAGCCTCGCTCAGGCTTACGCGCAGCGTGTCGCCAATGCCGTCGGCCAGCAGTGCGCCAATGCCCACGGCACTCTTTATGCGTCCGTCCTCGCCCTCGCCGGCCTCTGTCACGCCAAGGTGCAGCGGAAAGTCCATGTGCTCCATGCGCATCACGCTGCACAGCAGGCGCACCGAGCGCACCATCACCTGCGTGTTAGATGCCTTGATAGACACAGCCACGTCCTTGAACCCCTCCTTCACACACACACGCAGAAACTCCATGCAACTCTCCACAATGCCCGCCGGTGTGTCGCCGTAGCGGCACATGATGCGGTCGGAGAGCGAGCCGTGGTTCACGCCAATGCGCAGAGCCGTGTGGTGCGCCTTACAGATGTTGAGCAGTTTGGTAAAGCGCTCTTCAAGTCGTGCCAGTTCGGCGGCATACTCCTCGTCGGTGTATTCCAGGTGTTTGAACTGTCGTGCCGGGTCCACATAGTTACCCGGATTGATGCGCACCTTCTCCACAATGGCAGCCGCCACATCGGCCACATTGGGGTTGAAGTGCACGTCGGCCACCAGCGGGCGGTCGTAGCCGCGCTTCAGCAGTTCGTCCTTGATGTGGCGCAGGTTCTCGGCCTCGCGTGTGCCCTGTGTAGTCAGTCGCACATAGTCGGCCCCAGCGTCGAATATGGCCATACACTGCTTCACGCAACCCTCGGTGTCGGTGGTGGCAGTGGTGGTCATGCTCTGTATGCGCAGCGGATTGTTGCCGCCGAGTGGCCGGTTGCCAATCACCACCTCGTGGCTCATTCGCGGATTATAGTTGAATATCGACACTTATGTAGTAAGCTTAGTTTGTTTTGAATTGATATTTCACCTCGTGCAGGTCGGCGTTGGCCTTCACAATCTTCTGCTTCAGGCCCTCTTTGTAGTCAGCCAGGCGTTTGGCCAGAGTCTCGTCGGAGAGTGCCAGCATTTCAACAGCCAGGATAGCCGCATTCTGTGCACCGTTCACGCCAACAGTGGCTACGGGAATGCCGGGAGGCATCTGTATGATAGAGAGCATGGCGTCCAGTCCGTCGAGCATGCCCTTGATGGGTACACCTATAACGGGCAGCGTGGTGCTGGCGGCAATCACGCCAGGCAGTGCAGCAGCCATGCCGGCACCGGCAATGATAACACGCAGGCCGCGTGCTTGTGCACCATGTGCAAAGTCCTCCACCTCGGCAGGTGTGCGGTGTGCCGAGAGGGCATTCATTTCGAAAGGCACTTGCATCTCTTCAAGAAACTTGGCAGCCTTCTCCATAACGGGCAGGTCGCTTGTGCTGCCCATGATAATGCTAATAATTGGTGTCATAATTATATTTGTAGAGTTTGAAGTCTATATATGAGGGCGTGGTTAGCTTGTCAACTTGTTAACCTGTCAACCATTCATATCAGCAAAATGCTGACAAATCCGCTCACCACGCCAACCAGTACGCCCCACCCTATTTCGGCGTAGGTGTGCTGTCGCAGAATGAGGCGTGCCGAGCACACCATGCCGCAGAGCAGCGTGGTGAGGCACACCCACCATGTGGGGTCGAAGGCAAAGATAAACGAAAAGGCTATCAGTGCGCCCACCACACCCCCCGAGGCGGCAGCGTGTGTGCTGATTTTGATAAAGTTGTTAACAATGGCGCACACCACCTGTATGACCAGCGCGCCGCCAATCACCCCCAACGCAAAGCGTGGCATGTGAATGCCGTAGAGCAGGTAGAGCAGTGCACCATAGCTCACAATGCTCAGCACGTAAGGCACATAACGGCGTTCGCGGCGGCTCATTTGGTGCCGTGTCCACCCGTTCAGCTTGCGGTAGCAGTATATGGCCACATGGGGCAGCAGTATGGTAAAGAAGTATACAATCAGCGTAAGTATCACCTTTGTCTGCATTGGCAGCATGTTCAGGTAGCTGAACAAGAACAGCACCACAAAAGCCACTACCGGCAGGTAAAACGGCGAGTAGAGCGACGACACAACGTGGGCAGTGAGCACTATCAGTTCGCTGCTCACCCCGCTGGCCTTCTCACGCAGTTTGTGCGCCGTGTGGGCGCTTGTTTCGTTATGTATGTCAGTATTGTCCAAGATGTATCTGTTTTGTGTTGATTGATTAGGTGTGACACGTTAACTTGTTAATCCATCACCCCAATAACCCATTAACCCTCTAACCTTCTAACCTCCTAACCCCCTGCCCCGTTCACTCCTTGCGCAGGCGTGCGGTAGGCAGTCCCAGCATATCGCGGTATTTGGCCACAGTGCGGCGAGCCACATTGTAGCCAGCCTCCTTGAGTTTGGCGGCCAGTGCCTCGTCGCTCAGCGGGTGACGCTTGTCCTCGCCGTCAATCAGCTCGCGCAGAGCCGCCTTAACCTTGCGGGCAGAGAGCTCGTCGCCGTCGCTTGTGGTGAACTGTGACGAGAAGAAAAACTTGAGCGGGTAAGTGCCGTACATAGTCTGCACATATTTGCTGTTCGTCACGCGCGACACGGTCGAAATGTCCACCCGTGCCATTTCAGCAATTTCCTTCAGCGTGAGCGGCACCAAGTCGTTCTCGTCATCGTCGTTCACAAAAAAGGCGTGTTGCTTGTCAACAATGGCGCGCATAACCGACATCAGCGTCTCCTTGCGTCGCGTGAGCAAGTTGATAAACGACAGGGCCGAGTCCACCTTTTGGCGGGCGTAAGTGTAAGCATCGCGTTGCTCGCGCGACAGTTTCGTCTTGTTGCCGCCATACTGCTTGATGCTGTCGCGGAAAGCCTGGCTCACCCTCAGTTCGGGCACATCGCCATTGTTCATGCCCACCTCCACGCGTCCTTCGTCGTCAACCCTTACATAGAAGTCGGGCACCACCGTTGGGGCACTTGGTGCGGTAGAGTCGTTAAGGGCACTGCCCGGACGCGGATTGAGGTGAACGAGCAAGTGGCGCACATGGGCAAAGGTGTCATCGTCCATGCCAAGGCGCTGCTTAACCACGTCCCAGTGGCGTCCCACAAAGTCCTTAAAGCAGCGGTCAACCACCTCCAGCGCCAGTTTGGTGTAAGGCGTGCGGCGTTCGGGGTCAGTCAGTTGTATGTGCAAGCACTCCTGCAGCGAGCGTGCACCGATGCCTCGTGGTTCAAACTGTTGCAGAATGCCAAGCAAGCGTTCAAGTTCGTGGCGGTCGGTGTTTATATTGTGGTAAATGGCCAGCTCGTCGGCCAGCGCATCAAGGTCCTTCCGCAAAAAGCCGTCCTCGTCGAGCGAGCCAATGATATATTCCATCACCTCCTGTTCGTGTTCGGTAAGGTTGTGCTCACTGATTTGCTGCTGCAAGTCCTCGTAGAATGAGGTTTGTCCCGAGTACTGCATTTCTTTGCGGTCGCGCTCCTCGTCGGCGCGTTGCTGCAGGTAGTCAGGCACATCGTCTGCCGAGAAGTAGTCGCCCATAGCGTCAGCCTCGCGTCCGTAGTCCTCGCTCTCCTCATAGGCATTTGCCTCGTCGGCCTCAGCGTCCTTGTCGTTCTCCTCGTTGTTATCGTTATTGTCAGTATTATCGGCCTCGTCGTGTGTAGGATAGTCCTCGCCGTCCTTCTCCTCGAGTGCGGCGTTGTCCACCATTTCATCTCTCACCCGTGCGGCCAGTTCGGTTACGGGCAGCTCCACAAGTTTGGCCACCGCCACTTGTAGCGATGCCAACTGCTGTGTTTGCACAGCCGCCTGTGTTTGTTCTAATCGTTGTGCCATAGGTAACGTCTGTTTTATGCTACAAAGGTACTGCAAACCGAGCGCAATGGAAAGGAAAAACGATGCAATCTTTTTCCTTTTCATTGCCGAGGTGCCGCCGAGGTGCCGCGTACTTTATCTATTTGTACTGCAAACCGAACGCAAATTGCACTAACTCAGTGCAAATTTTGCCAATAATTGCACTAACTCAGTGCAATTTGCGGCCGAATTTGCACCGAGTCAGTGCAATTTTAGTACATTTGCATAAAATGACTTGAGATATGGAGCAGCTAATTCAACGACATAACAGCATGGTGGCGCGCACACCGGTACAATTTCGCCGCTATATGTACAACCAGATAGACTGGAGCAACCGCATGATAGGTTTGACCGGCCCTCGAGGTGTAGGCAAAACAACCCTTGTTTTGCAGCGCATAAAGCAACAATTGCAGGGGGAGAAGGTGTTGTATGTGAATATGGAGGACTTCTATTTTACTACACACCGCCTTGTCGACTTTGCCGGACAACTGTCGAAACGTGGCTACAAATATTTGTTTGCAGACGAGATACACCGCTATCCCGATTGGTCGAAGGAACTGAAGTTGATATACGACTACTACCCGGACTTGTGCGTGGTATTCACTGGTTCGTCGGTGCTTGACATCAGAAAGGGCGTGTCGGACTTGAGCCGCCGTGCAGTAATGTACCACATGCAAGGACTGTCGTTCAGAGAATATCTTGAATACGCACATGGCATAGTCGTGCCAGTACACTCACTGGAGCAGATATTGCAGCAAAATGCTGAAGTTGGTGCGATAGAACACCCCTTGGCCTATTTCGCTGAATATTTGCACAATGGATATTACCCGTTTGCGTCGGAGTCGGGATATATAGAGAAGCTCAAGCAGATTGTGAGTATGTCGGTAGATGCAGACATACCCGCATTTGCGATGATGAGTTATGCTGTGGCCTACAAGCTGAAACGGCTGCTGTCAATCATAGCTGAGAGCGTACCCTTTAAGCCCAATATGAGCAAGATTGGCGAGATGGTGGGGGTAAGCCGTAATGTGGTGGCCGAACACCTTACGCTACTTGAGGAGGCCGGACTTGTGGCGCAATTACGTGATGACACAGTTGGCATACGACAGTTGGGCAAGGTGAATAAAGTGTATCTTGACAACACGAACATCATATATGCTCTTGCTCCTCAAAATGCTAACATTGGCAATGTGCGTGAAACCTTTTTCAACAATCAGGCGCGTGTGGTGGCTGATGTGGTGGCGTCAAGACAAACAGACTTTTGCATAGGTGGTGCCAGCTTTGAGATAGGCGGACGCAAAAAGGGAAATGCCCAAATTGAAGGGTTGCAGAATGCCTATGTTGTGAAGGACGACATTGAGTATGGACACGACAATGTACTGCCTTTGTGGTGGTTTGGGCTGTTGTATTAAGTGGGCGGGGAAGGCCGTGTCGTGCAGTTTGCCACCCCGTTTGCCAGTGGGCTAATTTTAGTGCACAATGTGCAGGTGTTTTACCATAAATACTGATTTGGTAATTTTGCCTGCATCTTGCACTTTTCGCTCTAAATAAACTGAAAATCAGCAGATTATGCAGTGTAGGTACACCTGCACTGTGCTTGCACTTGCTTGCACTGCACTTGCACTAACAATAACGGATTTTTACGGGCGCAGCCACGTATAACAGCATAGGGAGGTAGAAAAGTGTTTCGGAGAAACCGAAAATTCTACCTCCCTAAATTCGTGCGCCGCCCTGGCACAACAGTAAAAACTACTGCACACGGGTGTGCAGGCAAAAGCATTTGTGCAGGCAGGCGTGTATGTAAAAATAACTGTTGCCTACACTCTGTAAGACAATGATTACCAGTGCGTTACGACAAAAAGTGCAAGGTGCAGGCAAAATCGCCAAACAAATATTTATGGTTGTTGTATTGTGCACTAATGGGGACAAGGCGCCTCGCAAGAAGACGCAAGCACTAAATGCTAACACTAAACGCAAGCACCAAACGCTACCTCTAATGGGGGCGACGCGTCTCGCGTCGGGAAAAGAAGTAGTTATCATTTAGCAGCGTTTGTATTTTCCTCTTTTCTTTATCCCGACGCGAGACGCGTCGCCCCCATTAGAGTTAGCGTTTTGAGCCTGCGCTTTCTTTGTCACGTGTTCCAGACTGCTATGTAAAAGGCGGGTGGGTCAATGCCCCACCGCCACCTTGAAGGTGCGGCCCTCCGTCACAGCGTCAGAGCACACAGTGATGAGGTAAGGGCCGGCCGGCAAGTTGAAACTGTACGACACGGCAGCAGGCTGAAACTCGCGCACAAGGCGGCCCGTGGGGTCGAACACAAGCACCGCACGCAGGCAATCGTCGGGCGCGGTGGTGGCAGTGACCATACCCCCCTGTGAGGCCCAGCAGCGCAAGGCCGTTTGCACAGGCTGGGGCGCAATGGCTTGCGATGTGAGCGCGTAACGGCCCACCGCATTTGGCGTGAGTGTTACAGCCGTGCTGTCGGTGAGCAGCGTGTAGTGCTTGGTGTGCGCATCGTACAGGTAGAGCGGTTTGCGCAGCTGGTCGGTGCCAGCTATGCGCAGCGTGACAGCAGCGGTGGCAGGGGCCACAATGCCCAGCGGCACATTGCACAAGTCAGGCACATGGTTGATGGCAGCCGCCAACTGGCCCGCCATGGTGTAAAGCGTGAGGGCAGAGCCCGTGGTGTTGGAGTCGAACATGGCCTCAACGTCCTCACCCTCCTTAAAGTCGGCCGCGGCCCCTTTGTCCGCCACAATGCTTGCGCTGGTAGTGTGACTGCCGCTGGTGAGCGTAAGGCGCAGCGTGGCCTCAGCCGACTGCGTCACGGCCGAGGTGAAGGGCACCGTCATGATGGGCAGAAACTCAATGTTTTGCAGCAAAGTGCCGCTCACGGGTTTGACAAAGAAAGCCGTCATGGGCGCCACCACATTGTCGGCACTGGCATCAAAGGCACACATCTGCCCGTTCTGCATGGTCCAGTATTTGGGGTAGAGCTGCGTGTTCTGGTCGAAGAAACGCTTCATGTAGAGCGACGACATGTAAGGGTTGCCCACAAGGTAGTAGCCGTTGTCCTTGTGCTCGTTAGCCTCGTCGATGCTGATGACGAGGCGTCCGGTGAGCTTTTGCGGGTCGCCCACTGCGGGGTCGGAGGTGGCCAGTTGGCCTTGGCCGGTGCGTGCAGGCAGTGCCACCGTTTGGCGCTCAGTGCCATCGGCGCGGTAGTAGGCATACTGCGTGTCGGCCTTAGGCAGGCGCACCAGGGTGGGTTGGCCCGTGTGCGGTTTGTCCTCGCTCAGCAGGGCCGCGCCGCGGCCGGGGGCATAGGGCACCGTCACATCGTTGTAGCGGCTGCTCCACTGCTGCATTACGGCCAGGGTGTCGGTGCCACTGAACGAGTCGTAGTCGATGTAAGCATCGTAGTCGTTGCGCAGGGTGTCGTCGGTGTCGGTAATGACCATTGACTGCGCCTTGTCCCAGCTGCGCTGGTAGATGGGGTAGCCCGCGCGGCTGTTTACTGCGGCATTGTAGGTGATGGGCTTGAAAGCCTCGGTAAGCTGGCGGCCAGTGGCCTGCGGCACATAAAAGTCGCCAGCGTAAACCGACTTGAGCGGCGAGCTCCACATGGTCCACTCGCCCGGCTGCATCTCAACGTCCACCCACGCCTGGTTGTACTGCAAGTATTGCTGGTAGCGCAGTTCGGCACGCGGCTTGAAGTACACCTGGTCGCACGTGTTGGCATAGAAGCGCACACCGTCGTAATAGGTGCCTGTGGCCGATGTGACGGGCTTGTCGTTAAGCACCATGTAGTAGGCTATGTTGGTGGTGGCTGGCGCATTCGCAGCGTTGTCAAGGTAGATGAGCAGCGAGTCGTGTGCGGCCACGGAGTAAGAGCCAAGGAAGGGAGGCTCCACGCCGGTTGGCACAATCACCTTGGTGGTGCGCAGCGGAATGAAAGCGTGCGGTGTGCTGCCGGCATCGCTGCCCGCAGTTTGCTGCAGCCCCGGAATGTCAGTGCCATAATCCTTGTAGGTGGTGCTGTACAGTTCGGCCTTGCTGGCGCGTCGCCAGTTGGCATCGTTGTTCCAGTTGTCGTTGTTGGCCAGTTGGTTGGTCCACGTCACATACTCGGGTATGACCTGCAGCGTGATGTAGGTAGTGCCCTTGCAGGTGTTGGCCGAGCCGGGGTTCTGTGTGGCATCGTAGTATTGCATTTCGAGCGTGTAGTCGTAGCCCTCGTGCAGTTCGATGCCCGCAGCCTTGGCCGGTGCCAGATTGAACGACAGGTTGCGTGTGGTGGGCTGTATGGTGGGGTTTTGCACCGTGCCAAAGCTCTTGCCAATGTTGGCCGTGTTGAGCGGGTCGTTGGTAGCGCTCAGTATGAGCTGTGCCGGGGCAGTGCCGTCATTGTACGTGACAAGTTTCAGGTTGTGCAGTTTGGTGCTGATGGGGCGTTGCGCGTCGGCATAGCTGTGTATGGGCACACGCAGGTATTTGCCATCAGTCTCGAGGGCGGCCACTTGGTTGAGGTCGAGGCGCAGGTAGCGCGCGGTGTGTGCCCATTCGTCGGGATAGGTGACCGAGGGGAAGCCCAGGTTGAGCACTGGTCCGTCGTGGGTGAGTGTGGCCGAGGTTTCGAGCGGATAGCTGCAAATGGTGAAGTGTTGTGCCGGCACGGTGCGCGTGTCGGTGTGTTGTCCGGCAAGTGGAATGAGCGTAATCTTGACAACGCGGTTGCCATCGGCAGGCAGGTCGAAGGGTGCCTTGAAGGTGTCGCTTGCCAGCAGATAGAGCTTTTGCTCATACTCATTGATGCTGTAGCTTGGCACGCCCTGCACATATTGGTGCAACAGCGTGGAGTCGGCCTTGGTGTAGCAGCCCTTGGTGGCTTGCAGGGTGGTGTCGTTGGGGTATTCGGCACGGAAGTTGACAAGGGCGGTGTTGAGGCCGCTCACCGCTTGGAATTCGGCTGCTGAGCCGCTGAACCAGTCGAAGCGCCAGCGGCTCACCTCTATGCGTCCGCCATTTACGCCGTCGGGCAGCGACAGGCGGCCCTCCATCTGCACCATGACCGTGGTGGCGCCACACTCGGCCGAGAAGGTGGTGTTGACCGAGCCATTCTCGTCGGTCACTACGACATCTTGCTGCACATAGTCCTGCGGTTCGCTGTAGATGGAGCATGTGGCGTTGGGGGTGCCCCATGACGATGGTTCGTACACCTCCACCCCGTTGACAATGCGGCGCCGCGGCGTGGCTATCGACACATAGTACTGCTTGTGGGGGTCGAGTTTGAAAAAGCGGTCGACCAGCATGAGGTGGTAGTATCCGTTGGCATCTACGTACACGTTGCGGCGGTTAAGGGTGTCGGTGCTGTGCACCACAATGGCGCCGTAGTCGTGTGTGTGGCCGGCATTGTAGGTAGAGTCGCCATACGCCGTGTTGACCGGTAGCCCCGTGTCGGCATGCACCAGCCGCCAAAAGAGCGGGCGTGTGATGTCGGTGGTGGCGTTGGTATTGTTGGGCAGTTCGAGAGCTTCCTTCACTTGGCTGTACACCATGGCGAGTTTGAGTTTGGCGCCATTCTCGCGGTTTTTGCAGATGTCGGCATCGTCGCTTTGCTGCAGCACCTCAATCTTCGGGTTCTTAACGTAGATGCGTATGTCGTCAATGGCAAAGTCGTTGCCGTCGGTGTTGGCTGCTTGATTGTCGATGGTGACGTAGAAGTGTGAATACTTTTCAGGGTGTGTGCCAGTTCTTATTACCGAGAAAGCAAACACTTGGTACCACCGGCCGGTTTTGGTGGCACCTACCGACTTGAAATCGCCCGAGGCAAACGACTGTATGAGTTGGCTCTGCTTTTTCCCCGTTTGTTGGTCGATGGCCTCGCCGTAGAGTTTGAACATGAGCTGTGGCGGTGTGGCAGGCCTAGTAGTCGTAGTCATGTTGGCAATGTTGATAGTGGCAATGACGGTAGAGCCTTCGCACAAGTTGGCATCGAAATCGGTTGAGATAATGGGGCGTGCCTCGTCGTTTGCATCAAGGTATACGAAATAGCCGTATTGCTTGCCGCCTGTGCGGTAGTAGGTGGCATCGTAAAGTTTTTCAGGGGCATAGAAACAGTAACTTCCATTTGCATTCTTTGAGGCAACGGGGTCGTTCATTGACTTTATAATCACGTAGTCGCCATGGTAGGGCGAGTATTTGTACCTCGAATTAAGGGTTATTTGTGACGCGAGCCCAGGGTACACAAAGCTATAGTAAGTGCGGTTCCAACTGTACGGCTGGTTCCACTGGTTGTTGTAGGCATAGCCATTGACGTATATTTTGTCAGGCTTGTTATAATTCATGCCCGCCATGTCGTCGAAGCTGATGTCGGCCACTTGGGTGTAGTTGCGTTCGAGCACGGCTTGTGTGCGGTTGTAGTCGAGGCTGTCGATGTCCTGCGGAGCAGATTCTGCGCGGAAGTAGCAGGTGTAACGTGCCACAGGCGTGGAGTGCTTGGTGGTGGCAGCGTGGCTGCTGTAGTCGTTGACATAGGCTAACACATAATAGGGCTGGCCCATGGTTATGCGGCTGATGGTGTGCACGTCTGATGAGGGCTGGCCAAGACCGTCGCTCACGGGCCTGTATTCGCCTTTGAACGATTCTATGTTGATATCGATGTCATATTTGTCTTGGAGCATGGCCTCTTTTCCATCGGTTTTTTTCAGTATGTGGTAGTAGTATTTAGTGCCGATACGTGTGATGGCCGTCCATGTTACCGATTTACCCTGGCATAGCGTGGTGCCGAAGTGGCTTTCCTGTGCCGGGGCAGCAAAGTCGGTGTTGGTGTAAGGGTAGAAGTAGTACATGCTCAGGTCGCTGATGGCCATGCGCAGGGTGATGTTGCCTTTGTTGCCATTGTACAGGCCGAGCGTTATGTGGCCGTTGTCCTCGTAGGCATTGCCAGACATGAGGGCTTTCTTGATGTTGTCGGCAATATCGGTGGCTGGGCGCACATTAAAGATGTAGCGCATGGACAGTGTAGGCTCGCACAAGATGTCGTCGGTGGGGCTTTGATTGTCGACATAGCGGCTTACGTCGCAGGCTATGTCGGAGCCGGTCCAACCAGCATCGGCTGCAGGCGTGTTGAACCACACTGCCGACACGTTATTGTCGTTAGGCTTTTTAGTATCCATCTTGTAGCAGAACAGACCGAAATCGGAACCGCTATTATTGATATTGAAAAGCAGGTTGCCTGTATTGTCATCGGTTGACAGGTAAGCACTCCCCCTGTCGTTGTCGTTGTCGTACCAGCGCCAGTAGGCATTGGGCTCTAGCTCGTTGCCGTTTGTGTCATGGTTAGAAACCGGCACAAAGAGTTTGCGTTTCTCGCCGGGCTTTACGTAGTATTGGTAGGTCCATTGCGCCACTTGTTGGCGGCCGTCTTTCAGTCCTTCGGGGGCATAGTTGTAGGCATAGCCCGAGGTGTGCTTGAAATCGACAGGGTCGTAATAGGTAAAGGTGTATTCTGTCACCGAGTTCCATGCCTCGGGGTCTTGTGCTACAAAGTAGTCGGGGTATTCCTTGTTGACATTGACAAGATTACCAGCTACCAGGCCGTTTACATTGTAGCTAGAGAGACATACCACTTTGATGTCGTTGAACGTTTTGCCTGCTGGCAAGGTGATGCGCATGTTGGGAGGGGAGTAGGTGGCAGATTGACGTGGGTAGACAGTCATGCCCTGTGGCGTTTTGTAATATGCTCCTTCAATAGCCCAACTGGTGTTGACTGGTGCCATGTAGTCTTGGCTGTTTTCAATCATCTGTCCTGTGGCGCGGTCAACCAGATACCAGCGTGAGAAATGTTTGTCACCAGTTACGGCAGGTAGCACACGTTTTGTCGTATTCTTTTGGTAGTAGAAACTGACTTGGTTAGCCTTTAAGTGCGAGGCATCGGTTGTGATATAGCAGGCTCGGGCATTAGTTTGGTCCACCAGTCTGAAACTGTATTTGAGCTGGAACTTGGCGGGTTCGGCTGTTACGGCACCATTGGCAGTGGTGAGGGGGTTGGTGTTGTCAATTTTGGCAATGAGCGCCACCACCTTCTGGCCCACAGTGCCGGCATTCCTGTAGTTGAGGTCGAGAATGGCGGCTTTGTTGGCCGAGTTAAAAGGCGTGGTGCTGAGCGTGTTGCACCAATAAAGGCACTGCGTGTCGGTAATGTGCCCCTTGGCGGTGGTGGCAGGGGTGAGTTTGCCGTCGATGTTGGCCAAGGTGCCGTCGGCATTTTCGATGTACCAACGTATGTAGAGCGACTGCCCTGAGGCGTTCTCTTTCAGTCCTAAATCGGCCAGTATCTTGGCATAGTAGTTGCTGAGTTTGATGGCCGTCACATCAGTCTTAGTTTTGGCTGTAGAGCCAGATGCCACATTGTTGAGGTAGGCATGCGCCACGTTGGCATCGGCCACAGCCGTCACGCTCAAGGCACGGACTGTGGCGGTGTGGAATAATAGCAACAATAGTAATGACAGACGTATGGTGAGATGCTTTGTCATAATGGTTTATACAATGATTGTTATGGACGCACGATGCGCACACGGCACACAAGGGTGCGCCCCGTGGCGGTGTGGGTGAGGTAAAGTGTGTGGTAGGCTTGGCCGGTGGCGGTGCCAAAAGTGCCGGTGATGTAGCCGCCACGGACGAACCATGAGGGGGCTGCGGCATAGAAGCCGGCCGGCGGTGCGGCAGGGTAGGTGTCGGTGCTGAAGCGGCTGAATGTCCAGTCGGCATCGGGCACGGCCGCACCATTGTCAAAACGTGTGACTTTGGGGGTGAGGCGGAACTCGCCGCCGGCGTTGAAGGTGCAGGTGAATGTGCCGTCGGCCTCCTTGACCGAGCAGGGCAGCACGCCAATGGCGGGAAAGTCGAGCGGTATGAGGTCGAGCTTGATGTTTTGCAGGGTGATGGGTATGATGCGCCAGTCGTTGCGGGCAATGAAGTGCCAGTTGCCATTGTCGTTGCTCACCACGCTGTAACGTTGCTGTGTGGTGGTGCCGTCGGCCATGGTGAGCCTCACGGTGAGCATGAATTGACCAAAGGGGTTGGCGGGGGTGGTGCACTCGTTTACGTAAAGTGTTTTCCCGATGCTTGCGTCGTTGGCCACGGTTTGGTTCAGCGCCAGAGTGTATACCTGCTGTGGCTGTGTGCCGTTGAGGCGCGGCTGTTGCACCACTTGCGTGTTGGCATCGGTGGGTGTGGCCGAGGGGAACAGCATGACGTTTTGCACGCCGCTGGAGGCCGGATTGGCGCTGAGGCGGTCGATGCTGATGGTGTTGAGGGTGATGTTGTCGCCGGTCTTGTTGGTAATGTTGAACTGCAGTTTGGCCAGCATGCGCACCACGTAGAGTGTCTTGGTTGTTTCGTTATCCTTGTTGGTAAGGCTCATGTGGCAAATGCCTGTCATGGGTATGCCTTGTGCGCGGCCCGTGGCATCTTTGGCTTTGGGGTCGAAGCCGTTGCCGTCGATGTGCCAGGTGGCCGAGGCTATGTCGGGCATGGTGCCGCCCTTGGCAAATGTGTGCCCGGTGGCCTGCTCGAGTTGCGCCAGGGAGATGTTGGCAAAGGAGTAGAATGTCTTGTTTGAGGCGGTTGTTTGCAGATTGGTGGCCACATCGTCGGCCTCAACGTTATTGGGGCTGGTGGCGGGTGTGAACACCTGTTCGATGGTGTGGTCGGCGTCGTTGACCATGATGACCACCCAATTCTCGATGAGTTCGTCGCCCTGTTCGTAGTTCCAGCCTAATGTGGGTAAGGCGTTGGCTTTGCTTTGCGTGTCTTTGCTTTGTGTGTCTTTGCTTTGTGTGGCAATGCGCAGAGACAGCTTGATGGGTGTGCCGTCGGTAGCAGGGGGCGCTATGGGGTCGCTGCTGCAGGCCGCCAGTATGATTGACAATAATAGTATGCTGAGCAGGTGTTTCATTGGGCTTTACTTGTGAGTTGGTTGACGGGTTGACGAGTTAACGGGTAAGTTAGTCTTGGCTTTACATAATAATATCACCGTGTTCGTAGCGTTGCCAGGGCACCACACGTATTTGCAGCGTGATGTTGAAGTTGTCGGGGGTGCGGGTAATGCTCTTGATGCGCACGCGGTAGATGTTGTTGCGCACAATGCCGTAGGCCAGGGGCAGGGCCAGGTTGGGCGCCGTGTCTGAAGAACGGTGGCGAATGTCAAAGTCGTAGGCACGGTCGTAAGCCTTGCTCTCCTCGCCGTTAGGCAAGTAGGTGCCGAAGAAGCGCAGCCCCGTGGCGTAGGTCCTGACATCGCTGCTTTGCTGCAAGGCCACGCTGAGCGTGTTCTCGGCGGTATAGGCCACTATGTAGTAGGGGTTGGCAGCATCGTCGGGGTTGGCGTGGTTGCCCTGCCGCACTGGGTATATGGTGCGTAGCTGGACGCCGTTCTGCGGCAAGGCGTTGTAGCGGTTCAGCGCTACGTAGAAAGCGTTGTAGGCGTCGGCCGTGGTGGCCGGGTTGCCCTTGTGCAGTGTGAGCGGGTCGGCCACATAGCGTGGTGTGCCGCTTTCGGTGCTCTCGCCGCCAAGGTAGATGACATCGCCCGTGGGTGCCTGTGTGGTGGCATCGGCAGCCATGCTCTGCTCGAACAAGGTGCTTTGCTGCGTGATGTTGTAGGGCTCTACAAACTTGAGGCGGAACTTGCTGCTGGTGGCAGAGCCATCGGCATCGGTAACGGGATATTCGTAGTAGATGGTGCCGTCGGCCGCCTTCTTAAGATAGGCTGCATCGGGCACAAAATCAATGCGGGCGGCCAGGCGATCGAGGTCGATGGGTTGGCCGCTGGTGGTGGTAAAGGCGTCGTCGGCCGTGCCAGTATGGGTGCTGCCCGTGCCCACTATTATTTGCGCGTCGTTGGCCGATGTCATGACAAAGTCCGATTGGCGTTCGGGCCAGGCGGTGCTTTGGTCGGCATAGATGTTGTTGGTCCAGGGTGTGCCATTGTATATTTGTGTGCGCACCTCGGCCAGAGTGTGGCCATCGAGCGCGGCATAGTTGGCATTGGCCACCACCAGCACGTTGTATGTGCCATACTCCATGTTGGCAGGCAACAGCCGGCTGCCGGTGGTGTAGGTGGTGATGGTGCCGCCGGCCGTGCCGGCAAGCGGCTGCACGTCCCAGCAAAAGGCCCGCACGGTCACCTTGTCGGCATTGGCCGCATTGATGCCGCCCTCAGCCCCCTTGAAGAGTATGATGGTGATTTGGCTGATGCTGTTTTCGCGTGGCAGCCCCTCTTCGGCAGCAGTGGCGCGCTGCTTGCGTCCTGACGCCACTTGCACTTGCATACGCACATAGGTGTTTGGCCCTACCACCGGGGTGGCGGGCCCGGCAGTGTCGTCGTGGCAGGCCGACAGGAGCAGCCAAGCGGAGCAGAGCAATGTAAGGTGATATGTCAGTAATCGCAGTTTCATTTGTCAAGTGTAATGATGTGGGTAGTAGAGGGGGCTAAATGTCCTCGTTCTGAATGCGCACAGCCCATGAGAGAACGCCAATTTCGATGCTTGCATAGCTCCAGCTGCCGCCCTTGAGGTAGAACGACAGACGGTAGTCGTAGCCGCGGTCGAGGAACTCCTGTGCCGTGTAGTTACGTTCGGCCGACGAGCGCAGGCGTTGCAGAAAGTCGGCCAGGTCGATGCGCACCACGTTTTGCTGCGTCCTTTTGTTGTAAATGACGAGCTGTGCGTTGTGTGCGGCGTCGGCACCGCTGTGGTAAATGATGCGCGAGGTCATGAAATCGGCGTGTGCCATGCGGCCGGGAGCCTGCGTGTTGTTAGTGTTTGGGTAGGTAGTGGCGGAGGCAGTGTTGATGGGGTCGGTGGTGTTCCACGTGGCGTATGGCGTGTAGCGGAGCGTGGTATGCTCGTCCACCGTGTTGTAGCCGTCCACCGCGGCGTTGCGGTCGGTGATGGTAAACGTAAAGTCGTTCACATCGAGGTCGGCCGGATTGTCAAGGTCGCGCAGCGTGATGTTAATCTGCTTTGTGTCGCGCACCAATGAGCAGGTGTCGGCCTGTGTGGCAAGCTTGTCGTTGTAGCGCACCGTGACGGGGCGGGCCGACTGTCCCACCCACAGCGTGTCGAGTGGCAGGGCAGCGTTGTCAACCATCATGGTGTCGGCCACCCCGCTTATAGGTGTGGCGGGCAGGGCAATGCGCAACGTTTGCAGATTGTCGCTGGTCGACTGTGGTGCCGACACCTTGAAGCGTGCGCCCGCTGTGGCCTGACATTCGGCATAGGGCCGCTGAAAGGCTACAGCCTGATATTGGTAAGTGCCGGGAGCTATGTCGAAGTGTACGCAGAAGTCCTTGCTCTTGAGCGGCTGTGCTGCAGCGGTGTTCTGCACGGTGCGCTGTTCGAGATAGTGGCCGTTGGCATCGAACAGATAAACGCTCACGGCCCCCACGTGGTCGGTAAACATGTCGGCGCGCTGCAGGTTGTAGTTGTATTTGAAGTGTATGTCAAGCCCTTGCGGACAGGGGGGCAGGTATTCCTTCATGTCGGCACATGAGGCCAGACCTGCTGCGGTGGCCAGCACGATGAGGGCTTTGCTGAGTAGGTGTGTCATCTCAATTTGGTGTGGGGTGTGTATGGTATGTATGCTGTGGCCGCACGGTTGGCGGCGTGTAGTGTCGGTATTGGTAGCAGCGCATTGTGTAATGGTGTGGCTGCAGAGGCAATATCCCGCTGTATTTTGCCATGCGCCCAGCGGCAGGGCGTGGTGTGTGAGTATAGAAAAGCATTGGGGGCTCGCCATGAGCCGTGGGCTGTATGGTGAGCCCCCAATGGTAAGGTTATAAATTAGAGGTCAGCACCTTGAGTGTGCTTGCTCCATGAGAGTACGTTGATGCTTACAGAGATATAGTTCTCAAGCACATCGTCGGGGTCGCTAGAGAGCGCGGGTGTGGTGGCATCGCCAAGTGTCTGAATCTTGTTCACGCTGATGTCGTACCAGTTGTTGCGCACTACGCCGTAGCGGCCAAGGAACCAACCATCGCTGGCACCCGCGCTGGGATTCGGATATATTAGGCTGTTGCCGCCGGCTGTTACGCCCTGTCCTTCTTTATTCCAAGGTGTGTCGGTGTCGCCAAAGTGCTTGATGCGCACGGCATAGTATGCCACGCCGCCTTTGTAGCGAACGATGTTGGGCAGAGCCTTATTGAAGTTGGTTGTGAAAGTTCCAGCAAATGTCTCATCGGCAGCACCGAGTGCGGTCTTGCCCTTTAAGGTGGCATTTGTGATAGTAGTTGCACCAGCTATATCGTTGCCGAAGGTGATGTCGAGTGAAACATCTGTGTGCGCATCAGCCCAAGTCTTTACGGTAGGCTCATTAAGCAGAATGTTCTTGAGACGTTCGGCCAAAGTGGCTCCGGTGTAAACAACCTCCTTGTTGTCGTTGACGGTGTAGAGGTCGGCGTCATAGGTGGTTGTGCCAGGTGCAGACATTTTAACACCAAGTACCACGCGGGTAGTTTGGTCTTGATTTTGAGCCGTTACCTGGAAGGTGTTCTCGTTGCAATACTGCGGGTGCTCGTTGCCAAACTCTGTGCTCATGCTGGCGTTGCTGGCTATTCGGTTGTAGTTGTCAGCATCGGCGGTAGTGGTTTTATATTCGGGGTCTTGGGCAAATGCCGTGCGGTAAAGCTTGTTGGCGTCAGTAGCGTTGGGGTTCACCGGTGTGCTCCACACAAAGCGGTACTTGCTGGCGTCTGCAGCTGTAACCTTGTTGGAATTGATGCTGTTCCAACTCTTGTCATACTGGCGCACGATGTAGCTCTTCTTGTTGGTGTTGTCCACCACCCAGCTGTTCAGCGTGTAGCTTATCTTGCTGGCAGCTTTATCCTTGTTAGCTTCGAGTGTACCATTCCCGCTATGTACAGTCACCTTGGCTACGGCACGCTCTACATAAATCTCGGCAGCGGGCTTCGACTTGGCCTCGGCCTCGGTAGTATAAATGTTGTCGGTCACGTCGGCCAATGTCTTGACTTCGGCATCGGTGCCTGGGTCGGTGGCGCCGCCTGGTTTGGTGCACAGCGGGGCATTGGTCATGAATATGCCGTTGGTCGCCACGTTAGCGGCAAAGGGTGTCTTACCGTCGGTACTTGTGCTGGCAATGGCCTTCGAGAAGTTGACAAAGTTTTTAGTTGTGGCGTAATCTCCAGGTGTTACATTAGAGGCAAAAGTCAGTTCGTGGCTGGTGGCATCGACGGTAAACAAACCATTGTTGTTGAGCACAACCAGGGCGTAGAGCTTATTGCCGGGTTGGGGCTTCGTGTCGTTGGCAAAGGCAATACGCTTTGTGAGCGTCACGTGGTTGGGGTCGTCGCCCACCGCCTCAAAATCGCTGTTGCTGAGTGCGTAGGCACCTTTGATCGTGGCTGCATTTTCATCGTCGCCCCCCTCAAAGAGCACGAGGTAAGCGTTTTTGATGCCATACTCGTTGTCCAGACCATCGTCGAGTGTGGCGCGGCTGCCGCGGTTGTTGTCGGTAGGCAGGTTGAGGCTCATCTTGACAAAGCCTCCCTTGCTCAAGTCGATGGGGCTTGACCCACCATTGTCTACTACATTGTCGCTGCTGCAAGCACCTAATGCAAGGGTGGTGGCAAGAGCTAAAGGTAAATAAATCTTTTTCATAAGTCTTATGTATGTAAAGTTTATATAGAGTGCTTAATTGGCGGCTGTAATGAGCGTCAAGTTGCGTTTGGCCTCGTCGGAGCCGTTGGCGGCAGCCTGCTCAAAGAGTTGTTGAGCCTGTGCCAAATGGCCTTGAAGCAGGGCCAGCACGCCGCGGGCATTGATGGCGGCAGGCGTTTGGCCGGCACGCTTGAGGTAGCTCCCGGCGCGTGTGATGTCGGCCTGGCGCAGTGCCACGCTTGCAGCGTTGAGGTTGGCTTCGGTGTCGGCGGGATAAATGTTGGCAGCGGTTTCAATCACCTCGTTGTACTGGTCGCTGCCCGGCTCGTAAAGGGCTGCAATGCGGTACATTTTGGTGAGCGAGAGCAGCCTTGGCTCTGTGCTGATGAGGGCAGCGGCCTCGCGGTCGCTCATGGGGCGTATTTTGTACTTCACCTCATAGTCGGAGTGGCGCAGGTAGGGGTAGCACGCGTTGAGCAGAATGCTGTAAGCCTCGGGGTAGCGCTGCTTGAGCTGGGCATCTTTGGCGTCGGGGTCCATGTCGGCGCGCACAATGCCGAGCAAAGCCTGCTTGTCGGCCATGTTGCTGCGCACGATAAAGGTGTCGAGCCCTGCCCAGTCCTCGGGAGTGAAGTCTACATGATACGTTTTGGCCGGTATGTCGTACTGGTTGCGCACATACTCCTTGAGCGTGGCAGCACGTCCCTGTGCCAAACGGGCATTGTTGGTCCACGACCCCTCGGGCGAGGCATAGCCGTGAATGCTGATAGAGGTGATGCTCACGTTGGGGTTGTGGCGCACGGTGTCGATGGTGCTCATTATTTTGTGCAGCTCGGCCGCATTGTTGTGGTAGTCGGGGTGCAGTTCGGTGCGGTTGACGGGAAAGTCGAGGTAAGCCTTGCCCTGCAGCGAGAGCACGGGGTCGTCGGCACTGACGGCTGGCATCACGTTGGCCAGGGCACACTTGCGCTCCCAATGCGGATTGATGTCGACGGGTGTGCCGGCACTGTTGCCCACCAGATTGCCGCACCCGCAGGTGTCGGTGGCAATGCGCACGGTGGCGTCGTTCATCCACGGCTCGAGGTCGATGGCCTCGCGGTAGTTGTAGCATTGTGTGGTGCCGTTGTGGCGCTGCAGCTCAATGGCGTCGGGGTAATGCTTGTTGCCGTTGCGCAGAAATACGTAGTGCTGGCGGCGTCCGTTCACCATGATGGAGCGCAGCGTTTGTGTGTGGCCGTACTTATCCTCAATGACGGGGGTGAACACCAGCGTTTGGTTGGAGCGTATGCGCATGCTGTCCATGGTCATGCGCCAGGTTACCACCAGCGACTCGCCGGCCGGTTTGGCCATGGGGCGTGCTGCAAGCTGGTGCGTGCTGTTGCCCTGTGCACAGGCAGCCAGTGGTGCGAGTGCCAGGAGCGATGTGGCTATGATGTGTTTGATTGACATAAGTTGCTGTTTGATAGTAAGGGGGTTGAGGTGGTTGTGGCAGGCGGGGCGCATTGGGCCGGGGCTGTACACCAAAATGTGGTTGTGCACGTGACGGCGTCAGCGTTTAGAACACGTACATCAGGCTGAACGCCAGTTTGTCGGGCCCGAAGTAGTGCTTGTGGCCGCTCTCCTCGGTGGTGCCACATTCGGCACAAGGGTAACGCTTGTAGCTGATGTACTGATAGCCCACGCCGAGCGATGCCTCGAGGTTCCAGTGCCGGCCCAATATCCATTGGTAGCCGTAGGTAAAGCCACCCCCGGCGTTCCAGCCCTCGTAGCGTTTGTCGCGCAGGTCGGAAGGCCAGTTGTAAAAGGGCAGTTTGAAGCGCACCTTCTGCATGTCGAACTCGCCGCCCATGGCGTGCACGCCAATAAAGTGGCCGTTAAACTTGGAGCAGGGCCACCAGCGGTACTCGCCGAGCAGTTGCCAGTGTTTCCACATCTTGTCGTTGTTCAGGGGGTGTTTCCACAAGTTGAGGCCGTAGAGCACCTGCATGGTGCTTTTGCGCCCCAGGCCCAGCTCCACACCGAGGTTGGGCGTGAGGGTGGCGTCGTACAGCAGATTGGTTTTGACGGCCGCGTGTTGTGCGTTGAGGTTGAGGCATAGAATGCTGGTCAGCATCAGTGCCCCCAAGCGTTGCAATATGCGTTGTTTGAGGTTCATACGTGTTATCCTTTGTAGGTGTTCTGCGTGCGTTTGTTCTGCGTGCGCGTTATCCTTATAAAATTCGCTACAAAATTACTAACCTTTCACGTTTTATAAAGGCGGCTGATGTTGCAAAATAGCGTAGATGTGATGCATCATTTTGCTTAATTAGTAAAATTTACACATTGGGGGGGGGTAAAATATCAACTCCGCCTTACAAAATGTTTTAGAGCAATTTGTGCAAAAATAAGAGCGGACTTGCCGCAAACTCCGTTGTACAGAGTGTTGCAGCAAGTCCGCTTGCTATGGCGTGGTGCGCAGAGAATTTAGCGCACTACTTTGCGTCCGGTGTTGGTTATGAGCACCCCCTTGGCAGCAGCGCCTGCACGGCGGCCACTAAGGTCGTAGTAGATGGTGGGTTGCTTGGGTTGGGCACCAGTGGTGGTAAGCTGGCCCACAGCCGTGCGATAGTCTGTGGCGTCAACCGCCGCAATGCCGGCATTGACCACCTTGTTGGTGGCCACATTGATGAGCAGGGCCACCACATCGAGTTTGGTCTTGTTAAACTTGACGGGGTTCAGCTTGTCGGGCGTCACAATGGCGTCAAGCTCAAATGTGGCCGCAGCCTGGCAGGGCTTGTAAGCCTCCAGGGCATTGGGCAGTGCCACGTCGGTGCCGAGTGTGCGGGTAGTGGCAAGCACCACATCGTCGTAGTCGAGGCCGGCCACCTTGTCGGCAGTGCCAAGGAAGGGGGCAAACTCCGGCTCTGGAAATATGTCGGCGGTGGCATCGTTATAATAGTTCTCCTGCACCCAGCCATTGCCCGTGCCGCTCAGACCGTTGCCCACGAGCACAAACTCGACCTTGTAGCCCGCATTGCTCATGGCGCGTGTTGAGGTGATGCCGGCTTGGGCAGTCACCTCCTTGCCGTCGGCCGAGAGTTTGGCTTCGACAGCCACGTCGACGGGCACATACTGGTTGGCATAGGCCAGCCACTCCCGTTCAATGTATAATGGGTGGATGCCATTTGAGTCGGAGCCGAAATAGGGGTCGGTGGTGCCGTGACGCTCAATCGAGGCTATGGGGTAGCCGGTTACTGAAAGCGGAAACTGCTCTTGCGTCATGACCATCATGCTGTCGTTGAAGTGGTAGGCCAGTCCCACAAAGCGGTCGGGGTGCAGGCGCTTCATGGCCTTCATGGCAACGTAGCCGCGCGGGCAGTTGCCGCACCAGGTGCCTGTAAACTCCTCGATGACGGGACGGTGTGTGGGTATGAAAGCGCGTGCGTCCACCTCGAAGGCGGTGGGTGCTGCTGTGCTTGAGTTGGGCTGCCCGTTCACCTTGCTGATGCTGATGGTGGCGGGGTAAGTGCCGTCGGCCCCGATGGCGGGCAGGCTGACGGCCACTTGGGTGCTCTTGCCAAATTCGCCCGGCAACTGCTGTCCGGCGGGCAGGTCGCAGTGTTGGGTGAGTGGTGTGCCGTTGACGGTGTAGTCGATGTCGAAGGACTGCACGCCATTGGCGCCGTAGTTGGCCACTGTGACGTTGGTGGTGGCCGTTTGCCCCGTGATGGTGTAGATGGTGGCGGGCAGGCTGACTGAAGCACTGTTGGCAGCCACGCCGTCGATGCGTACTTTCATGGCCAAATTGGCTACGTTGGACTGGTCAACCCATTTGAGGTACTTCTTGGTAGAATGTATCATAAATCCGCCCTCGTGCTGACTTTCGCACACAATAAGCGGATTGGCCGCATTTTGGTCGGTGCCAACGGCATTGATGGTGAAGGTGTAGCCCACATATACGCCTCCCTCGGTGATGGTGTATGGCTGGTCGAGGGGTATGTAGGTGCTGCTGAAGGCCAATGCGGTGTCGGCCGGTTGTGTGCAGATGTCGGGCACATTCTGCTTTTTGCCGTCGATGGATTGGAGCGTGAGTTTCTTTGACAGCCACACTTTAAGGTTGCTGACAGCCGTGGTGTGTGGTATGCTGATAATCACCCCCTTGATGGTGGTGCCAGTGAGAGCCGGCTGATTGATGTGTATGGCCACGTCGTAGGTCTCCTTTTTGCCCGACCCGGTTTGTGCCAGGTCGGTGGTGCCGTCGTAGTAACTGTAGTCCATGGTGGTGGTTTGTGCCACAGCCACGGGGCCTGTGCAAAGGGCCATGAGCAGAACGGCAAGACAGGTGTGTAATAGTTTCATGTGTGTGATGGGATTAAGAGGTGGGGCCGGTGTGTGATGCTTAGAATTTAGAAATCAATAACATCAACACCACTCATTAAGAGATTTAAGAAGTCCGGGAGCCGGCATAAGGCTCCCGGACTTCTCAATATGTATGTGTCATAATTCAGACATGCGGCTTACTTGAACAAGTGCTTGCTTGTAGTGATGGTACCGTCGGCCAGGCGTGTAGTCTGAATGAACAAGCCCTTGCCAGGACGGCTCACACGGCGACCGCTGAGGTCGGTGTAGGTGACGCCAGCCACCTTGCCGGTTTGAGCCACATTGCTCACAGCCGAGGGGTCCTCGTCGGTGGCGCTTATGTAGGTGATGGCCGACTTGCGCACTTCGCCACCACCCTTGTAAATCATTTGTACACCGATGCGGTCGATGCCCGTGACAAAGGTGTAAACCTGCCTCATGCCGGCATAATTGACAAAGTCGAGCATGTCGCTGTAGGTGAAGGGTATTTCGGTGGTTTCGTAAGGGAACAATGTATAGTCATCGGGGTCGATGGTCAGAACGTCGTCGTCGAGGTAGATGCTGTAGTAGAGTTTGTTGGCATCGAGAATGTAGCCGTCGGCGTCGAACTCGCTGGGTGCGAAGGCCAGCAGGCCGCAGCCGTACTCCTCGCTGAAGGGCATGTACAACATGGTGCTTGCGTCTACGGCAAGCGGTGTGGCGGCCTTTTCGGTCCATGGCTCAAGGGTGGCACCGTCGTAGGTGAACACCTGGTTAAATATTTTGAACCCCTGGTTGGTAACAAAGGTGCTGTCGGTGCTGAGTGTGCCCTTGTCGGCATCGTAGTCAAATGTGATGGCATCGGCCAGTGTGAGGTTCTCTATTGATTCCCCAATCTCGCTGTCCCACACCATGCTGTGCGACACGGGTTCGAAAAAGGCGTAGCTTGCTGTCACGGAGTCGAGGCCCATGTACTGGTGGCCGCTGAATGTGGCCTTGTTGCCACTGATAGTGCCCTTGGCCCAGCCTGAGGGAATGTTTTCGTTGAGCCCGGCAATGTAGATGTCGTTGCCCTCGCGCACGGCTTTCTTTATGCGGCCGCACATCTGTCCTGAGTCGTAGTAGGTGATGCTCATCTGGGTGGCTTTGGTCTCGTCCTTGGGTGCAACGGGCTGCTGGTCGAACACAGTGTACTGCTGTATGTAGTCGCCATAGCCATACCATTCGCCCGCCTCGGTACACATACCAAGCAGCTCGCTGTCCTGTGCGGTGTTGACAAGTACGATGCTGTCGTTGCGCCACACGTATTTGACAGTCTGGCTCGTAGAGTCGGGCATGAAGGTGGTGTAGGTTTCGCCGTCCTGTTCAACCTTGACGGGCACGAGTTTGTAAAGCCAGGCATCGGAACTCATGCCGTCGTATTCCTCGTGTACAAAGTGCTGCGGCAGTTTTACCTCGATGGTGTCGCCAGTGGTGCGTTCGCCCTTAATCCATGCGTCAGAATAGTAGGCCCCGATGGGGTTGTTGATGTATATGGTCTTGTTGTCGGGAGCCTCGACTATTTTGCCCCAAAAGCCGTCGAACGGCAGTTGGACCTCATAGCCCATCATGTCGACATAGCTCTCGCCCGAAAAGTATAAGTTGTCGTGAAGTTTGCCTTCGGGCTGGGCATCGATGATGGGAGCTGTGGTAGTGGTGCCGGTAGTGGAGGTTGCGTTGAAGTGCTTGCCCGATGCGGCAGTGCTGCCCAGCTTGACGGCCGGACGGAAGTTGGACTTTTTGGCCAAAGCTATGGCTTGCTTGTTAGGGGTAAGGCGCACATTGCGCGTGGCGGCAGTTTGTGCGGTAGCAGCCGAACTTGCTATAAGGGCTGCTGCAAACGCTGTGTAGAGATGTCTCATAAGCTGTGTTATTTTGGTAGTTGTAAGGAGTTCTTAATTGTTGTATCGTATTTATAACGAAAGCAAAGGTAGTACGTTAACAGATAATATGCAAGTATTTTGCATGATTATTTTGCAAAATATAATTATTTCGGCGTTTTATAGTGCTTGCAGTAAGCTATATGCCTGATTATGCCCTGGCCGCGAATGCCTGTGCCGCGGCTTGCACACTTTGATGTTGGGTGTAGCTTTTACGTGTTGCGTGAGGTGGCCTTTTTGGTCCGGTGGGAGTGATTTGTCTGTTACGGGAGAGCGTTTTTCCTGTTACGGGGGAGCGTTCTTCTTGTTACGGGAGAGCGTTCTTCTTGTTACGGGAGGCCGACATTTCTGTTGGACGAATAGATTTTTCTACCTCCCGTAAGTGTTTTTCAGCTTTTGCGCAAGTGCATTTAAGTCCTCTCACAAGTGTTTTATGTATTCTTGCAGGTGTTTTTCTGTATTCTTGCAGGCGGTTTTCTGTGCTCCTACAAGCGCATCACGTTCTTTGCATGAGCAGTTGGCGTGTATGCAAGCAGGGCTTCTCCCCCGCCCCACCCTGCCCTGCTGTGGCACCGTGTTGTGGAACTGTCAGGTGCTAAAAAAGCGGTATAGAAATCTGTATGTCAGAAATTCTATACCGCTTATCGAAAGGCTTTGTGCTATATGTTGGTTATAGCGTGGGTGTGAGTTAGTATTCGTCCTCGTTGAAGAGGAAATCCTCCTTTGTAGGATAGTCGGGCCATACGTCCTCGATGGTTTCGTATATTTCGCCTTCGTCTTCAAGTTCCTGCAGGTTTTCTACCACCTCCATCGGTGCTCCTGAGCGCATGGCGTAGTCAATGAGTTCGTCTTTTGTTGCTGGCCAAGGTGCATCTTCAAGCTTTGAGGCCAATTCCAATGTCCAATACATAGTGTCAGTTATTTGGGTTTGAGGTTATACTTAAATGTCGGGCAGCATGGGCCGTTCCTTGGTGCAGCATGTGTGAGGTGCTGCGCAAGTTCCCAACTGCTCAGTGGTTTTTGGCGGCAAAAATACACTTTTTATTGTAATGGAGGGTATCTGTTGCCTTCTTTTTTGCCGCCAAATGCCGATTTGTGCTTTTGGCAAGGGTTTATTTCGCCATAAGCGCTTCAACCTCACCCGCTGTTATGCCAAGCGAAGTGGCGATGGTAGCCACATCTAACCCATTGTTCATCATGGCTTTAATGGCAGATTGCAGCATCTTGTTCTTTTCGTTGAGTTGGCTTTGTTGCTCGTTGAGTTGGCTTTGTTGCTCGTTGATTTGGCATTTCTGCTCGTTGATATATGCCCTTTGTTCAGCTATTTCCCTTTCGTTATTCATTATGGTAGTGTCGCGGTTCTCGATAGCTGTGAAAAATTCGTCCTCAACGTTCATGTCATGGCGCAGTTTGGCATTTGCAGCAGCAGCGGTAAGCCTTCGTACGATGTAGAGCATGTCGTCATCGTTGGCATATTCCTCTTCGTTGATGTTGATGATATGGTGGTTGAACTCGTTGGTTCTGTTTTGGTCGAATACGCTGAGCACCTCTTCAAGCCGGTTGTTGACATGTCCGTGCAGACGGGGTATTTGTACAATGATGCTGTTGTGTACAAGGCTCTCGACAAAGGGGTCTGGCAGTCCTTGGGTAATTTCGTGCCCGTTGTAGTCGTATGACTTGTGGTTGACGTAGAGGATAGGCTCTTCGATGTTGCCTACTTTGTGCCCCAGCAGGTAGACGGTAACCATTGGTATGGCATATCCGTGTTTGAGACGCTCCTCTTTTTGAATATTATTGGGGTCAGAATACTGTGCTCCAAGGTATTGGCGGAAACGCAGCGTCTCGGTTTCGATCCAGGTCTTTTGCAGTTCAATCAGTACCAGGTGTTCTGAGCCATCGGCCTCGCGCACCCTTGCTCCGAAGTCTATGCGGAACATGGAAATGTCGTTGCGTACATTGTTGGTGTACTCATGGCGGCGGAATTCAACGTCGAGGACCTCTTTTTTTAGCAGTGCGGAGATGAGTATCTTTGCAATGCGTTTGTCTTCGACTAAATACTTGAATATGCTGTCGTAAATGGGGTTGGCTGCGTGTACAATCATGGTAGTGTGGTTTTTGTAATTGATGGTGTGCTTTGTACTTCTCTGTGCAAAGATAGTGCAAACCGAGTGAAGAAAGTCAAGCTTGCTTGAACTTTCTTGTGAGGTGCCGCCTATCTTATTCAAAGATAGTGCAAACCGAGTGAAGAAAGTCAAGCTTGCTTGGGTGCTAAGGCGTACTTATTTGTTTGATATAAAAAGTCAAGAGGCAAGAAAGCCGCTGGCCTTCCTGCCTCTTGGTGTCAGTAGGATAATGGGTTGTCAGTCCTTGATGTATTCGCTCCAGTCAACCAGGCGCATGTCACCCTTGCGGCGGTAGGTGTCGTGCATGGCAAAGGCCGCCGGTAAGATGTGGTGCGTGTGTCCGCCGTAGGCACCGGCCAGACGCATATATTCACGCAGAATGGGACGGTAGTCGGGATGGGCAATGGCTATGAGAGCCTCGGCCTTTTCGAGGGCAGACTTGTTGCGGAGGTCGGCCACGCCATATTCGGTTACGATGGCATCGACGTAGTGTTCAGTGTGGTCGACGTGTGAGCAGAATGGCACAATGCTGCTTATGCGGCCCTCCTTGGCGGTTGAACCACAGGTAAACGTGGCCAACATGGCGTTGCAGGTAAAGTCGCACGAGCCCCCCACCCCGTTCATCATGCGTGTGCCGCATACTTTGGTAGAGTTGACGTGACCGTAGATGTCTACCTCGATGGCTGTGTTGAGCGAGCATACGCCAAGGCGGGCAATGATTTCGGGGCAGTTTGATATTTCGGAGGGGCGCAGCAGCAGACGCCCGCGGTAGTCGTTCATATTGCGGTAAAGGTCCTGCAGATGTTCGGGGCTCAGTGTGAGTGCACCGGTTGAGGCGGCCATTACCCTACCCTCGCGTATGAGGCGCATGGGCTCCTCTTGCAATACCTCGGTGTAGATGGAGAAGTTGGGCACCTCCTTCGACTCGCCCAGGGCACCTATCACGGCATTGGCTCCGCTGCCCACACCGCTTTGCAGTATGAGCTTGTTGCGGAAGATGAAGCCCTGTTCCATGTTCCACACCAGGAAGTCGGCCGTGTGCTGGCCAATGGCACGTGTCACCTCGTTGGCGGGGTTCATGGCGCGTGCCTCGTCGGGCAGATGGGTCATGACAATGCCGCGCACGTGGTCGGGGTCCACCTCGATGTATGGCAGTCCGATAATCTCGATAGGCTGGGTGATGCGTATTGGGGCACGGAACCAGGGATCCTCTATCTCGTAGATGTCGTGCATGCCTATTACCTTGGTGCTGTGCCAGGTGTTTAGTTCAATGAACACACCCTTTTCGGCCAAACGACAGATGGTGGGCGCAATACCTATGCCCGCAGTGAGGTAAATGCGCAGTTTGCCCCGCACCTCCTGCACATCGCAGGCTTCGATAATGCCCCATGTGATGCGTCCCGTGAGCCCTTGGCGCAGGTGTGAGGCATTGTCTGACAGGTTGAGGTCGGTGTAGCGCACATGCCCCGTGTTGTAAGCCTTGCGCATTTCGGGGTTGACGCTGAAGGGCAAACGGCGGTCGACGGCATCGGCTGCGGCCAGCTCGCCGTCGCAGCTGGCACCGATTGAGGCCCCCGTCACCACATTCACCTTGAAGGCACGCCCGGCCTCATGCTCTTTACGGGCACGGGCTGCAAGAGCTGGCGTTATTACTTTGGGCGAGCCAGCCGGACCAAAGCCGCCCACGGCCAAAAGGTCGCCGTTTTGTATCATCGATGCCGCCTCGGCAGCAGTAATCTCGGGTATTGTCATGTTGCTAAGTAGTGTGTTTTGCTTGCAAATATACAAATAAATGCTGCATACACGTGGCGTGTATGCAGCATTTTGCGTATTTGTGCATAAATATTTAGCAGCGCATGCGCTTTGTCTCCTGTGCCGCAGCCTTGGGCTTGTGCGTGGCGTGTTACTTGTCCTCCTCGAGTTTGGTTTGAAAGGCGAGGGCATACATGCGCACTTGCTTTATCATGGCGAGCAAGCCATTTGAGCGGGTGGGAGAGAGGTGCTCGGTAAGGCCAATCTTGTCTATAAAGTAAAGTTTGGCGTCGAGAATGTCCTTGGGCGTTTGGTGGTTGACCACGCGGATAACGAGCGACACGATGCCCTTTACAATCAGTGCGTCGCTTTCGGCCCGGAAGTCGAGGCGGCCGTCGTGCTCCTCGCATGCTATCCATACGCGGCTCTGACAGCCGTCAATCAGGTTCTGGTCCGTTTTGTCAGAGTCGGGTAGGGGGGCTTGCTCCTCGCCCAGGTCAATGAGCAGTTGGTAGCGGTCCATCCAGTCATCGAGCTCGCAGAACTCTTCAATAATCTCGTCTTGTATCTCGTTAATAGTCACGGCAGTTAGTGTGTTAAGTGTTATGCTTTGTATTATTGTTCGGAGATGAATTGCAGCAGCGTTTGTCCCACGCCGCGCAGAGTTTCCTTCGATATGTTTTGTGGCGTGTCGCTGGTGGTGTGCCAGGTAGTGCCAAAGGAGTGCTCTCCCTCAATAAAGGGGATGATGTCGATGGTGGGAATGCCGGCAGTCTCGTTCATGGGCACGTGGTCGTCCTGTGCATAGCCGCCCTCAATGGGCTGGAACAGGTGGTCGGCCTTGGCGCGTGTGGCAGCGTCCCACACCTTCACCATTACGTCGCGTGCATAGCGCATGCTTATGCCCTCGTAGGCAAATCGGGCGTCCTGTCCGCCCACCATGTCGAGCAGTATGCCGAAACGCGCCTTGTAGTCTGGCACATGCGGGTGGGCAGCCCAGTATTGTGAGCCAAGACACCAGTCGGAGTCGTCCTGCGGGGCTTGGCTTTCGGCCCAGTAGGGGGCGCCATAGTCCTCGGAGTCGAAGCAGATAAAGTCAATGCCAATGTTGGGCTTGAGCTCGCCCAGGTGGCGCGCCACTTCGAGCATTACGGCCACACCGCTTGCACCATCGTTGGCAGCCATTACGGGCTGGTGGTGCTTGGTGGAGTCGGGGTCGGCATCGGCCCACGGACGGCTTTCCCAGTGTGTGCAGATGATGATGCGGTCGGTCAGTTCGGGGCGGTAGGCCGCAATGATGTTGTTTGACTTGAGCACTTTTCCGTCCCAAGCCTTGAGGTCGGCCTTTTGCTCTGTCACATCAAGTCCTAAAGCCTTGAATTGTGCCACGATGTAGGCGGCGCAGCGGTCGTGCGCTTCGGAGTTAGGTACGCGTGCGCCGAAACTGCACTGCTTCTCGATAGAGGCAAAAGCCGAGTCGGCGTTGAAGGTTATTGGGGTCACCGCAATGGTGTCGGTGGCCGTGTCATCGCCACTCTGCTTTTGGCTTTTGCAGCCAGCGAGGCCAGTTGTGGCTGCCAGTATGATGGCGGCCAGTGAGGCCGCAAATATCTTGTTCATGATAGCTGATACTCTGTTACTAATATGGTGGTAGAGCGTTGCGCACAGCGTCATACGTAGTGTTGCGCACAGATGCTCTCAGTGTGTGGGGGTGGGGGGATATGCGAGAGGCGCAGGTGTCAGCACAGTGCTTTGTCCTGGCACAGCTGCATGACACGCAGCCAGTTGCCGCCCCATACCTTTTGCAAGTCGGTAGCGGTGAGCCCTTCGGCCAGCAAGCGGCGTGTAAAGTTGATGAGTTCGGAAGCGCAGGCACAGCCAGGCACTCCGCCGTCGCCGTCAAAGTCGGTGCCGATGCCCACGTGGTCGATTCCTGCCACATCAATAAAGTGCATCAAGTGGCGCACCCCGTCGTCGATAGTGGCCGGTATACCGTCGTCGTCAAGACGCAGGAAGCCGTGGTACAGTGTGACTTGCGCCACACCGCCAGCCTTGGCCAAGGCCCGCAACTGGTCGTCGGTCAGATTGCGCGGGTGGTTGCACAGTGCGCGGCTCGAAGCGTGTGAGCAAACGATAGGGGTGGTGCTGCAGGCCAGTGCATCGTAAAAAGAGCTTTCGGCCGCATGGCTAAGGTCGACCATGATACCTGTGCGGTTCATTTCGGCCACCACCTTGCGTCCAAAGTCCGACAAGCCGCCGTGTTCGTTGGTAGAGCGGCGTGCCGAGTCGCAGATGTCGTTGTCGCCGTTGTGACAGAGCGTGATGTACACCACGCCCATTTGTGCAAATCGAGCCACATTGCCGATGTCGCGTCCCAGGGCGTAGCCATTCTCAATGCCGCGCATGACGGACAGTTTGCCTTCAAGCTTGTGGCGGTACAAGTCGGCCGGTGTGCGTGCAAGTGCCACATTGGGCGCGTCTGCCACGCGTGTCTCAATCTCGTTGAGCAGTTTGACAGCCATTTGTGTGGCTTGCAGCTCCTCCTGTTCAGAGCGTCCGCCCTGCGGCAGATAAGCCACCATGGTAGTGGCATCGAGGTGTCCCTCGCGCATTTTCGGAAAGTCGACGAGCAGTTGTGGGTCGCGTCGGGTAAGTTCCACCCCTTTGTCAAAGAACATGGGCGTGTCGCAGTGCGAGTCGAGAGTGAGCACATGCTCGTGCACCCGTTTGGCCGTGGCAAATTGTGCGGCATTGGCTACAAAGTGCTCAAACAGTGGCATCATGCAGCTGTCGCCTTCGGGCCAGAAGCATTCGGGGTGCCATTGCACGCCAATGATACTCTTCATGTCGGTGCTCTCGATAGCCTCAACCACCCCGTCGGCCGAGCGTGCCGTTACCCTAAAGTGGGGGCCAGGTTCGCCCACGGCTTGGTGGTGGAAGGAGTTGACGGCAAAGCGTGTGCCCAGCAGCCGTCCGACAACAGAGTCGGCCTCGGCCGTGACAAAGTGTGTGGCCACCCCGCGGTCAGCGTCTTGTGAGTGCTTGACCAGGGTAGAGTGGGGCATAGCCGTGGCTATGTCCTGCATCACAGTGCCGCCCAGTGCTGCAGCGAGCACTTGTATGCCGCGACAGATGCCCAGCATGGGCACTTGGCGGTTGTAGGCCAAGCGTGTGAGTGCCAGTTCAAAGGCATCGCGCTCGTTGTTGATGCCGTGCAGTGCCGGCACGGGGTCCTCGCCCATCAATATAGGGTTGATGTCGGCTCCGCCCGAAAGCAGAAGCCCGTCGATGCGGTCAATCAGACTGATGAGCGAGGCGTCGGGCTTGCGTCGTGGCGGAATGACCACGGGGGTGCCGCCAGCAGCCTCGATAGAGCGGAAATAACCGGGGAGCAGCTTGAGCTGCCCTTCGTTAAAGTTGCCTGTAATGCCAATAACAGGCCGGTTGGCAGGCGTCGCCAGAGCCTCGGTGTTGAGTTGGTCAATGTCAATCATCATCTGCATAATGTTGTATAAGCCGCTACAAGCTGCGGTGCGCTACCTCTTGCCGTGTCCGGGCCCTTTGGGAAACCACCCTTTCTCCACCCGTTGGTGTTGCTCAAAAAGCTCGAGAATGGTCCATAGTGACGAAAAGCCCGTCACGCCCAGTACGGCAGCCCCCAGCACATTGCTTACAAACAGTGCTGCGGCAATGCAGCCTATTCCGGCCACGAGAAACACCCACCACGGCCTGGTGCCGCAGTAGTATTCGGTCTTGATAACGACGGGGTGGAACGCCCCTATAATAAGGAACGTGGCCAAACCAATGAGCGGGCCAGTAAGTGTCATGTGCGAGTGTGTTATGTGATAATCCTTAAGGCGGGGCAGGGCACATCTGCTTATGTGTACTGCCCCGCCGCCAAAGTCTGTTTTAATCCTCTTGCAGGGTAACGGGAACCGTGCGGTTGATGCTCTGTTCGAGCGAGATGAGCGTCTCTGTCGATATTACGCCGTGAATTTCCTGAATGTGGTTGTTAAGCAAGTCCATAAGGTGCTCGTTGTCGCGCGAGTAAAGCTTGACAAGCATTGTGTACGGGCCGGTGGTGAAGTGGCACTCCACAATTTCGGGAATTTTCTCCAACTGCTCGGCCACGCCCTTGTACATAGAGCCGCGTTCGAGCTTGATACCCACGTAGGTGCAAGTGCTGTAGCCAATGCACTTGGGGCACACGGTGTAGCCCGAACCAGTGATGACACCGGCCTCGATGAGGCGTTGCACGCGTTGGTGAATAGCTGCACGCGACACACCGCACACAGCGGCCACGTCCTTAAACGGGATACGTGCGTTAACTGTAATAATCTTCAAAATCTTGAGGTCAAGCTGGTCAACCTTTTCCATGATAAGTGTAGGTTTTTTATCTTTTAGGTGTATGTGCCTGCCATTCTGCCGCACCATGTAAGCCTACAAGCAGAGGTGCTGATGTCCGAAAGGTAAGCATTATGTTATAATTCGGTAGCAAAGTTATTGCAAGATAGGCATTAAGCAAAAATAAATAGGTTATTTTCTTTCATTTTGTAATAAAAAGAGCAAAGCAAGCACCAAACGTGAGCACAAAACGCTAATACCAAACGCTAGCACTAATGGTGGCGACGCGTCTCGCGTCGGGCACGGTCTGTTATGTTGGTGATTGTGTGCGTTGTCCATCTCACCGACGCGAGACGCGTCGCCCCCATTAGTGCTAGCGTTCAGTGTTAGCGTTTGGTGCTTGCGTTACTTGATTTTAGCCGTTTGTGGGTTGCGCAGCCCGCGTGCCCCCGTAAGGAACGCCTTGGCAGTACCAAAGTTCAGGTTCATGTCAAGTCGCACCGGCAGGTGGTTCTTGTCGTCGGTAATGTAAAAGGTAACGATATCCTTTTCCTTGCCATTCTCCTTTTCAACAAACGAGAACACGAGGCAGCGGTATTTGGTATTGCTGTTCTCCATTTTGAACGTCTTCTTGCCGCGATAGACGATGCTCTTCCACTCGCAGGTGCGTCCGTCAGCCATTAAAAAGTTGATGCGGTGTCCCACCTTCATGCCTTCGGCCGAGAACGAGCGTGCGCGCATCAGCATCGAAATCATGTCAAAGGCGCAGTATTTGCTCGAGTGACTTGAGTGGCTGGCCGGGTTGTGGTCGCGCTGATAGCGCATCTTCACGTTGCATTTGCCTTTGGGGTAAGAGTACCACACCTCGTTTTTGCGGTAAGTTTTGCCCTCGAAAGCCTTTTTTACGTAATACTTCGGCACGAGGTCGAGCCCGGTGTATGCCATCAGCGTGTCGCGCATTACAAATATCTTGTCAGCCTTTTTCGAGCCGCGTGTTATCAGATACGTGCGCAAGGCCGGGTGCCCCCCGTAGGTAGTCTGCGTGGTGTTCATTGAGGCCACGCCCACCTTTATCCACACAAATTTCCAGTTAAAGTACAAGTCGTAGATAAGTGTTTCGCCGCTTTTGAATGCCGTGTTGTTCGACGAGCATTGCGCGCTGGCCTGTAGTCCCGACACGACTAACAGCAGCAGTAGCATGAGTTTCTTAATCATAGTTCATAATGGTGTTTAGGTCTGGTTTGTAATGAAATAGAGTAGGGCTGGGGCTTGTTGCGGTCGTTTCACAGTATGCACCACAGTCCGCCTGCCCGTTTGCTATAATAGCGTGGCGTCATCACCCGCCTCGCTTTTTGCGTTCGCGTTCAGCGTTAAGGTTACGTGGCGTCTTCTTGGTGTCGCCCTTCTGTTTTACCAGTTCCGCAGGCTTTTGTCGGTTCAGCGGCAGCGCATCAAGTTGCCATGTCTGCTCAATGTCCCAGTTGGCACGCACCGTAATTTTGTGCGGATAGTAGTACACCATTTCAGGCTGGCGCCCCTCGGCGTAGCACCCCGTGTCCCAGCGGTTGTTGCCGTTCGCGTCAATAAAGGCCCGCACGTAGTAGTCGGTAGGTCTGGTGTAGTAAAAGTCGGCACGGCCATTCTTCACGCGCACCTGTTTGGCCACCTTGTCACCTTGCAGCAGTTGCACCACACAAGTAGAGTCGGCCCCCGCTATTGTCATAAACAGCGAGCCGTAGCTGTCGTCGCCCGCCACACTGAATTTGGTGTCGAAGTTGTTGCACACCGCTCCCGACAGTCCCGTCACGGCAGTCGAGTCAATGTTGAGCAAGTACTGCTGTCCCGGCCTCCATTCGCCATACAGTGTGTACGCCAGCAGCGTGTGCGCGTCGCGCCTCAGTTTGAAAGGCACCGCCTTGTAGGTAGTGTCCACTTTAAGGTAAAGGTGAAATTTAGTGGTGTCAATCCTTGCCGCCGGCTCATCGAGGGTGATGTGCATATTCTCGTCAGGATTGATGCTGCCGCGCAGAGCCAGCTGCATCTTCAGCGGCTTGACGGGTGGTATCTCCTGGCTGAAGTCGCCGCGTTTGTGGCGCTTTTCAAGCCCCTTCTGCCACTTTGCCAAATCCTCGGCCGCCAGTCGCTGCCGGCGTTCATACGAGAATTGCGGCACAAGACACAGCGTGTCAGTTTGCAAGTAAGGCTGCAGCGTCGAGTCGTTGGTAGCCTCGTAGGTGTAGGCCACCATGAGCGAGTCCTGCTTTACGAGCGCCGTGTCCGCCAGCCAGTAAGTGATGGTATCGTTCCCCGCCGAGCGGTCCTCCACAATGCCTTGTGCGGCATCAAAGTTCAGGCCGCGCACCACCGGCACATGCGCCGAGGGAGCTGTAAAGTAAGTGCGGAAGTAAGCCGGTTCGCGCTGCGACTTGAGCAGCTGCCGTGTATTATTCTTCTCGGTAAAAGCCCTCAGCACCAAGTTGTCGGGCATAAAGTGCGTGTAGGCCACTGTCTTGATGGTGTCGATGCGTATGGTGTCGGCCCACAGCGTGTCGTGCCGCACGTCGGGAAAAGACGATGGCACCACCGTTTCGCTGCTAAAGGCCAGCATCTCGCCGCGCGTATACTTAAAGTCGCCGTCCACGTCCTTCAAGGCATAAATGTGGTAATTGCCCGGCGCCACCCCCTTGATGCAGAAATGGCCGTTGGCGTCGGTGCGTGCCACGCGGTCGAAGGGCAGCGTTGTAAAGGCCGAGTCAGCCATATTGCTGTGCAGCCCCACCATGATGCCCTTCACGGGTTCAAGGTTTTCAGCAGCCAGCACGTGTCCTGCCACCTCCATGGTGTCGAGTTGCGTGCCCGTGCTAAAGTAGTATGTAAAGTTGCCCAGTGGGTTATTCTCGGTGCAGTCGGTAATGGCGTCGCTAAAGTCGATGGTATAAGTAGTGCCAGGTTTGAGCGAGTCCATCAGCTCCACGCTGATGCGTCGGCCCGAAGTCTTGATTTCCGGCATATTGATTTGCGGTGGCGACACAATCACCTTCTCGCTTGCGTTGTCAATCTTCACGGGTTCGTCAAAGGCAATCGTCACCTTTCGAGCCCTCTCTCCCGTGTTGCCCAGCGCCGGCAGCATTTGCACAATGCGTGGCGGCGTTTCGTCGTAAGGTCCCCCATCGGGCCCCGACCCCGGATTGGCGCACGAAAGCAACATGCACGCCACACAAAGCAGCGTGCACACCAAGCCCGTCAAGTGTCGGGTATGAAAGTGTGTGGAGCGCATCAGTTAAGTTTTAATATGTCGTCAATAATGTCGCGGTTATTGCTCAGTCGTGGCACCTTGTGCTGCCCGCCGAGTTTGCCCTTGCTCTTGAGCCAGTCGTTAAACAGGCCCTGGCGTGCTGTCACCACCTCGAGCCGTTGCAGCGTGATGTCCTTGTGGCGTTTTGCCTCGTAGTCAGAGTTAATGTGCTGCAGTGCCAGGTCGAGCGCATTGGCAAAGGCCTCCATGTCGGCCGGTTGCTGGCTGAACTCAATCACCCATTGGTGGCGGCACTTTCCCTCGGCGTTCATAAACACCGGTGCGGCGGTATACTCGCTCACCACGGCGCCGGTAGCCTTGCAGGCCTCGTGCAGTCCCTTTTCGGCATTGTCCACAATTAGTTCCTCGCCAAAGGCATTGATAAAGCTCTTGGTGCGTCCGCTGATGATAAACTTGTAGGGGTTGGTCGACGTAAACTTCACCGTGTCGCCTATTTGGTAGCGCCACAAGCCGCAGCTTGTGCTAATCACAATAGCATAGTTCTTGTCCTGTTCCACCTCCCACAGCGGCAGCACGGTGGGGTTGGGCTTGCCCACCTCGTCGAGGGGGATAAATTCGTAAAACACCCCATAGTCAATCATGAGCAGCATGGCCGCGTCGAGCGGGTCGTTCTGCAAGCCGAAAAAGCCCTCCGAGGCGTTGTACGTCTCCATGTAGTGCATGTTAGTAGAGCGTATGAGGCGGTGGTACTGTTCGCGGTAGGGTGTAAAGGCCACCCCGCCGTGGAAGAACACCTCAAGGTTGGGCCACACCTCGTCAAGGTACTGCTTGCCGCTCAATTCGAGCATACGTGTAATGACAGCCATCATCCACGACGGCACCCCCGATATGTTGGTCACATTCTTTTTAATGGCCATTTCGGCAATGCGGTCGCGCTTCTCCTCAAAGTCGCTCAGCAGGGCAATCTTTTTGGGCGGAATGCGCACGAGGTTAACCAGCGGGTTAATGTTCTCGATGAGTATGGCGCTCAAGTCGCCCACCAGCGAGTTAGCCACATTATAGTTAGGTGCGTGGCTGCCGCCCAATATCAGCGCCTTGCCGTCGAACAGACGGCTCAGCGGGTTGTTGTGCAGGTACAGGGCCACCGCGTCGGTGCCGCCTTGGTAGTGCGTGTCATGCAGTCCGTCGCGGCTTACGGGTATGAATTTGCTCTTGTCGTTGGTAGTGCCCGACGATTTGGCATACCATTTTACTTGTCCGGGCCACAGCACATCGCGTTCGCCGTGACGCATACGGTCGATATATCCCTTCAGCTCCTCGTAGGTGCTTACAGGCACTTTGGCAGCAAACTCCTCGTAGCTGTGCATGTTGTCATATCCATAGCGTTGCCCCCACTCGGTGCGTGCGGCTTCGTGCAGTAGTCGTTCGAGCGTGTCGCGCTGAATGTCCTCGGCGTGACTCTCGTAGCGTTCAATAGCGTGCAAGCGGCTGTTGAACACAGGTCGTATGATTGATGTCAGGTTCATAACTACGTGCAAAGATAATAAAATGTATAATAAGTGTCGCTCGCCATGCCCGCTAATGTGCACATCGGCACATTCGTGGGCATGGCGAGCGTAGCGGGCATTATTTTATCAGCGAGAACACCTCTTCCTCAGTGCGTGCAAAGGGGCCGCTGTGTTCGAGTTTGAGTGTCGACATGGCTGCGGCAAAGTGTCCCGCCTCGCTGGGGTCGGCTCCGCGCGAGCGCATATACAGGTAGCCGGTAGAGTAAGTGTCGCCACAACCCGTGGCATCAACCACCTGCTTGGGCGGATAGGCGCAAATGTCGTAAAAGTGGTCATTTTCAAGCACCACCGAACCATAGTCGCCCAAGGTTACACACACCTCGTTCACCCCCCATTCGGCCAGTTGCAGGGCAGCGTCGTGCGCCTCCTTCTGCCCCGTGAGCACCTCCATCTCATACTCGTTCACCTTCAGCACATCAATCATTTTCAGTGCCTCGCGCTTGTCGGGCCAGTCAACGGCAAAAACCTTTTCGCCGCGCACCTCGCGCAGGTAGCCCTGTGAGTCAACACTCACCACGCCACGTGCCTTGAGCGCGCGTATCACGTCGAGGTCAAAATCATCGGCCAGCAGCGAGCCCAGGTGGAACACGCCGGCCTCAACCCCCTTCAGGCTCTCGGCCGTAAAGGGGTCGGCCTTGGCCAGCACACGCTGCGTGCGGTTGTTCTGGTTTGCGCCATATTTGTTTTCAAAGTACACCGTGTGGCGCGAGGGTATTACAGTCACCTTCACCCCCATGTAGCGCAGTTCGTCAACCGGCTGCATGTCGGTGGGTGCCAGCGATGTGACAAGTTCAAAGTCCTTCCCGCCATTAAGGTGGTATATGGCGTGGGCAAAGTAGTATGACGTGCCACCCGGCATGTCGGCCTCGGTGGTAGGGGTAATGATTTTATCGTGCGTGATGTGCCCGATGCAGCATATCTTGTTCATGTGTTGTAGTACGTTTGTAAAAGCGTGCAAAGTTACTAATAAATACTTAACAACGTCGCCGCATGATGCGCAATGTGGTAGTTTACAAATCATTACAGAACACAATTAGGGTGCAAACGACTAATAATCACGCAACTATAATCACCACCGTACCTCCGGCAAGTAAATAAGGACACCAGGCTCTGGCACTTCGGCGGGCGAGTCGTTTCCGCGTCGGTACTTGAGCCTGGTGTCTGAATAATGCTTTCCTGCGGCCAGCGTTTAGAGCTGTGCACCAAAGCGCGTGCTCGGTGCAGGTGCCGCAAAGTAATAGTTCTGGTCGTTGGCCGAGTTGGCAAACTGAATGACAACGGTAACGGGAGGACGTAAAAACGGCAACGGGAGGTAGAAAATTCAAACGCTCCGATTGAATTTTCTACCTCCCGTTGCCGTAATATCGCTCGGCCGTTGCTGTGTGCACGCCTTATGGGGTGGCGTGCAGCATTGGGCGCAGAGCGCATTGGTTGCTTACGACAGCAGCCAGATGGCAAGCAGCGCAAGGCTGAACAGTATGCTGTATATGCTCTTTTGCAACAGTTGCAATAAGTTTTGTTTGTTGCGCGCAAGCTGGCTGATGTGGCATGCACCAACAATGACTGACAGTGCAAACAGCAGACCGGTGTATGCGCCCAAGGGCTGCGGCTTGACAGTCAGGGTGATGGATAGCGCAATGAATATGCAGAGCCTCAGGGTGCTGCGGCTGTTGTGCACTGCGCGCATAATGGTGGTGTGTGTCATCATAGTAGAATGGTTTATATTATTATTCGAATTCTTTTCTTTGTGGCATTGTTGCTTGCCGGTGTGCTTAAAGTGTTTTATACAATGTATTTAGATGGCTTATTGCTCTTCTCTCTTTAATACCCCCTCTGTTTGCGTCGCTCATTATACAATTGCTCTTTTATGCCGCCATTATCTTTGAAATGGTTCTTTTGCCACTCTATCAGTCCCTTTATCATGACATCGGTTTGCAGAATTAGTGTGATGGCTATGTTGCATATCGTTTCTGCCGACCGCTCCGCTATTTTTTGTGTATAGTCCTCGGGGGCATTGTGGGTGGCGCAGTAGCGTCGCGTTTGCTCCGCCTTGGGCGAATTGACAGGCCATTGTTCAAGGCCGTGTACGCGCAGGTAGTCTTTATAATCCTCCAACAACTCATGCAGACTGGCACGGTTGACATTTGTGAGCTTTATTTCCATCTCGGTTGATGTGATGCCGTCGATGTTGCCCTCCACAATGTTTTGCTTGCCCGAGCGCGCCGCCTGTATCATTTGGTCGATGGTGCGGTCGCCACGCTCCAGATACTTGTGGGCAAAGTGGTAGGTGATGTCGTAGATTATCACCGCCTTTTTGTAGCAAATGAGCGTGGTGTAGTCCTTGCCTTGCCGAAGGAATTGCTTGTCAACTGGGCGCTTTTCCATGGTAGTTTCTTTTTGTTGTTTGTTGGGGTTGGTTGGGGTGTTGGTTTGTTGTTTGGGGGTGCCTATTGGGCATAATGGGCATAATAGGCTCAATGGGCATAATAGGCTCAATAGGCTCTTTAGGCCCATCTGGTTTATCTCCTATCAGTGCGCTTCGAGCCAGTTGTGCCCTTCGCCGCAGTCGGCCACTAATGGCACGCTCATTTGGTAGGCTTGCTCCATCTCGTCGATGACGATGCGCTTGACCGTGTCGAGCTCGGAGGGGACAACCGAAAAGTTGAGTTCGTCGTGCACCTGGAGTATCATTTTAGACTGTATGCCCTCGCGGCGGAAGCGCTCGTCGATGTGTATCATGGCCACTTTGATGATGTCGGCAGCGGTGCCCTGAATGGGAGCGTTGACGGCATTGCGCTCGGCATAGCCGCGCACCACAGCGTTGCGTGAGTTGATGTCGGGCAGGTAGCGGCGACGGCCAAAGGCGGTGACAATGTAGCCGCGCTCTTTGGCTTCGGCCACACTGCGTTCCATGTAGTCCTTCACCTTTGGATAGGTGCTGAAATAGTTGGTAATGAGCTCTTTGGCCTCGGCGCGAGATACCTCCATGCGTTCGGCCAAACCAAAGGCTGATATGCCGTAGATGATGCCGAAATTGGCCGTTTTGGCCTTGCGGCGCTCGTCACGCGTCACCTCGTCGAGTGGCTTGTGAAATACGCGGGCCGCTGTGGCGGCATGTATGTCGCGCCCCTCGCGGAAGTCGTTGACCAAATGTTCGTCGCCGCTGATGTGGGCCATGATGCGCAACTCGATTTGCGAGTAGTCGGCCGAGAAGAATATGCAGCCTGGTTCGGGCACAAAGGCTTTGCGTATTTCGCGGCCGTCGTCGCCGCGCACCGGTATGTTTTGCAGGTTGGGGTTGGACGATGACAGTCGGCCCGTGGCTGTGACAGCCTGGTTGAACGAGGTGTGAATGTGGCCCGTGGCGGGGTTGATGAGTTTGGGCAGTGCATCGATGTAGGTGCTCAGCAACTTTTTCAAGGCGCGGTGTGCCAGAATTTTCTCTACAATGGGGTGCTTGTGCTTGATGGCTTCGAGTACCTCCTCGCCAGTGGAGTATTGTCCGCTCTTGGTCTTTTTGGCCTTTTCGTTGAGCTTGAGCTCGTCGAACAGCACTTCGCCCACTTGACGCGGCGAGGTGAGCAAAAATTCATGACCTGCCAGTTGGTAGATGTCGGCCTCGAGCTGTTGCATGCGCTCCGTAAAGTGTTGGCCGGTTTGGGCCAGCGTGTTGGTGTCGAGGCACACGCCGTTCATCTCCATGCGTGCCAGCACGGGCATGAGTGGCATCTCTATTTCGTTGAACACATGGGTGAGCTTGTATTTTTCAAGTTCCTGCTTGAGCGGTTGCATGAGTTGCAGGGTGATGTCGGCGTCCTCGCAGGCATAGTCGCAAATTTGTGCGGGTTCGAGGTCGGCCATGTTTTTCTGCTTTTTGCCCTTGGGGCCAATCAGCTCATCGATGTGTATGGTTTGGTAGCCCAGGTATATCTCGGCCAGATAATCCATGTTGTGTCGCAACTCGGGTTGTACCAGGTAGTGGGCCAGCATGGTGTCGAACATGGGGTGGGCGAGGGCAATGCCGTAAGTGTGGAGCACGGTGAGGTCGTACTTGAGGTTCTGTCCTACTTTGAGCGTGTCGGGGTTTTCGTACAACGGACGGAATATCTCAACCATGCGGTGCGCTTCCTCCGTTTCACGTGGAACGGCAACGTACCAGGCCTTTCCGCCGTCGACGGCAAAGCTTAATCCTACCAATTTGGCGCTGATGGCATCGATTGAAGTGGTTTCGGTGTCGATGGCTACTGTGCTGAAAGTCAATAAATGCTCACAAAGCTGCTGCGCATCACTTTCATTATCAACGAGAACGTAAGTGTGCGGTACGTCATTGAGCGTTTTGTGCGTGATTTCTTTTGGCTCGTCTGAGCGGTTGTCGGGCTGCGCGTCAAAGAGAGCACCCCATTCGCTCACACTTTTTTGCACTTCGGCAGGTTCGTCGTCGAGTTTCTTGATGAAGGCCCGAAATTCCAGATTTTCGTAAATCGGGCGCAAGGCCTCCTTGTTGGGCTCGGTGGTGCGCAAGGTATCGAGGTTGAGGTCGATTGGTACGTCAGTCTTGATGGTGACCAAGAATTTAGAAAAACTGATTTGTTCTTTGTTCTCCTCCACCTTGCGCTTGATGGCTCCCTTGAGTTGGTCGGTGCTGTTGAGCAGATTGTCAATCGAGCCAAACTGGGTGATGAGTTTGACGGCGGTTTTCTCGCCCACGCCGGGGCAGCCCGGCACATTGTCGGCGGTGTCGCCCATGAGGCCGAGCAGGTCAATCACCTGGTCGGTGTGGCTGATGCCGTATTTTTGGCAGACTTCATCGGGGCCGAGTTTTTCCATAGCTGAGGCGCCATGGCCGGGACGACGCATAAAAATGCCTGGTTTCACCAGTTGGGCATAGTCCTTGTCGGGGGTGACCATGTGCACTTCGAGTCCGGCCTCACGCCCCTTCATGGCCAGTGTGCCTATCACATCGTCGGCCTCGTAGCCCGGCACTTCGAGAATGGGTATGTTGTAGGCGCGTATGATGTCCTTGATAACGGGCACGGCCCACTTTATGTCTTCGGGCGTTGCCTCGCGCTGGGCCTTGTAGGCAGGGTAGGCTTCGTGGCGGAAGGTGCCACCGGCGGGGTCGAAGGCAATGCCGATGAAATCGGGCTTTTCGGTGTTCAGTACATCGTTGAGTGTGTTGACAAAACCATACACGGCCGAGGTGTTCTGACCTTTGGAGTTGATGCGCGGCGAGCGTATCAGTGCATAGTACGCGCGGTATATGAGCGCGTAGGCGTCGAGCAGATAGAGGGTTTGCATAGCTTATATATTGTTATTATGCTTACAAAAGTACGCAAATACTCTCGTACAATAAGTTAGTTTTTACTACTTTTGTAAGCTGAAACCGAAACGTATGGACAAATTAGCAGCAATTCGCCAACCTGTGTTGCAGGAGATGGCTCAGTACAAGGCTTTGTTTGACAACGCACTGACTCACGATGATGATTTCTTGGGCCAGGCGCTCGACTATGTGCGCCGGCGTCAGGGCAAAATGATGCGCCCCTTGCTGGTGGTGCTGATGGCTCGTGAGCTGGGGGACGTTTCGGTTGACTCGCTGCGCTCTGCGGTGACGCTCGAACTGCTGCATACAGCTTCGCTTGTGCACGACGATGTGGTGGACGAGAGTGGTGAACGACGCGGACAACGCTCGGTGAACGCTGTGTATGACAACAAAGTGGCGGTGCTGGTGGGCGACTACTTGCTGTCGACTTCGCTGCTGCAGGCTGCCATGACGGGCAACATCGGGGTGGTGGAGATTATTTCGCGCCTGGGTGGCACGCTTTCGGAGGGCGAGGTTTGCCAGTTGGCTAATATCCGCAACGAGGCTATCACCGAGGAGGCTTATTTTCATATCATTCACCACAAAACGGCGGCACTCTTTGCGGCCTGTGCCGAACTGGGGGCCATATCGGCTGGCGCCGATGCTGAGTATGTGGCGCGTGCCAAGCGTTTTGGCGAGATTGTAGGCCTTTGTTTCCAAATCAGGGACGACATTTTTGACTATTATGCCGACAACCGCATTGGCAAGCCTACGGGCAATGACATGCGCGAGGGTAAGCTTACCCTGCCGGCTATATATGCTATCAATAACGCTGATAACCAGGAAGTTAGAGCGCTCGCCATGCGCGTGAAAAATGGCGAGGCTACGGCTGACGACATAGCGGCGCTGGTGGATTATACCAAAGCGCATGGCGGCATTGAATATGCGCAGCGGCGCATGGAGGAGCTGCACGCGCAGGCTTTGTCGCTGCTCGACAGTTGGCATAATGCTGAGGTGCGTGAGGCACTCAGGGGTTACATCGACTTTGTGGTGGAACGCTCTTTGTAACAATATGTGATGCTGTGAAACGCCCATGGCAGGGCCGTTTTTCAAAGATACAAAAACCGGGCTGCATTTTGCCAAAGTATGGCAGAATGCAGCCCGGTTTGTTGGTGTGTGGGGGCAGCTTAGAAGGGCTTTGCGTCCTCCCCCAAGATGTCGCTGACGAGCAGGTTGGCCAGACGGCTTGTGCCGATGCGGAAGAGGCCCTGCTTGATGTAGTCCTCGCCAAGGATTTCGCGTACTACGGTGTAGAAGTCTATGGCTTCGGCTGTGGTTTTGATGCCACCGGCAGCTTTGAAGCCTATAAACGTGCCTGTGAGGTCGTAATATTCCTTGATGGCGGTGCACATCACGTAGGCTGCCTCGAGCGTGGCAGCGACCTCTATTTTGCCTGTAGAGGTCTTTATAAAGTCGGCACCGGCGTACATGGCGAGTATTGCGGCGCGCTTGATGTTGACGGCAGATTTGAGGACTCCCGTTTCGAGTATGACCTTGAGGGGTTTGTCGGCACAGGCGGCTTTTATCTCTTCAATCTCGTCGGCACAGGTTTCGTAGTCGCCGCTGAGGAAGGCGCCCACGTTGAGCACACAGTCGCACTCGTCGGCTCCGTCGTGTACGGCAAGGGCAGTCTCGGCGGTTTTGATTTCGATGAATGTTTGTGACGATGGGAAACCGCCTACCACGCAGGCTACCTTGACGCCGTCGGCTTCGAGGCTCTCGCTTACTATCTTTGCAAAGTTGGGATATACGCAGATGGTGGCCAGGGGTGGGAGGTCGGGGTGTGCGTCTGCAAACTCGTTGACGCGCTCGGTGAGCTGGAGCACGCTCTCTTCAGAGTCGGTCACCTTGAGGGTGGTCAGTTCGACGGTGCTGATCAGCTGCTTGAGCACCTCGGGGGTGTTGTATTTGCTGCGGTTGTCGGCCACGAGTTTGTGTACTTGGGTGCTAACTTGGGCGTCGTCGAGGTGAAGATTGAACTTGTCGAATGCTTGTTCGTATTTGCTCTTTTGAGCATCGTTGCGGTTGATGTGTAATTCGGGCATAGTCTCTTGATATGTGTGTTATTGTGTTGTGTGCGCGGGCGGTTCAGGGCTGCTCGCGGGGTGCCAGTTTGGGGTTGTTGAGGTGGCGTGTGGCGTCGCGCTTGGTCTTCTTTTCAAAACTCTGCTCCATGGCCTTGGTAAGGTCTACACCGGTTTGGTTGGCCAGGCAGATGAGTACCCACAGCACGTCGGCCATCTCTTCAGAAGGGTCGTGTGTCTCGCCTTTTTTGAACGATTGGTCGCCATACTTTCGGGCCATCACACGGGCCAGTTCGCCCACCTCCTCGGTGAGGCAGGCCATGTTGGTGAGTTCGCTGAAATAGCGTACGCCATAGGTGTGTATCCATTTGTCTACACGAATTTGAAGGTCGGCTAAGGTTTGGGGCATTATTCTTTGTTTTTGGTGTCCATGCAGATGGTTACCGGGCCGTCGTTGAGCAGCTCGACTTTCATGTCGGCCCCAAACTGGCCTGTGCCGATGGGGCGGCCGAGGGCTTGCTCGAGAGCTTGGCAAAAGTATTCGTAAAGGGGTATGGCGTGCTCATGGCCGGCGGCGCGTATGTACGACGGGCGGTTGCCCTTCTTGTATGAGGCCATGAGGGTGAATTGGCTTACTACGAGCGCTTCTCCGCCAATGTCTTGCAGGCTGCGGTTCATCACCCCGCCTTCGTCGTCAAACACGCGCAGAGCGCTTATTTTGCGGCATAGCCAGTCGGCGTCGTCGCGGTTGTCGGCCTCTTCAATGCCTAACAGAATGAGGAAACCTTGGTGTATGGCCGATTTTATTTGGCCGTTGATGGTGACTGATGCGTGTTGCACGCGTTGTATTACTGCTCTCATGTGGGCAAAGTTACGTCTATTTATCCGTTGGTGTGCAGATTGTGGTATATTTTTTCGCCGCGGGCTGTGCCTAACAGGGCTTGCAGCTCGGGCAGGGTGGCTTCCTTTATGCGTTTGACGCTCTTGAACTGCTTGAGCAGGGCTTGCTTGGTGGCGGGGCCTATGCCTGCTATGGTGTCGAGCTCGGAGGCTGTCTGGCGCTTAGAACGCTTGTCGCGGTGAAAACTTATGGCGAAGCGGTGTACCTCGTCCTGCATCTGTGTGAGGGTGCGGAACAGCTGGCTCTCGGGCTTGATGCCGATGATGGCGGGCGGAAAGCCGTAGAGCATCTCACGGGTGCGGTGGCGGTCGTCCTTGGCCAGACCTGCTATGGGAATTTCGAGTCCCAGCTCGTCCTCAACCACCTCGCGTATCATTTCCATTTGTCCGCGTCCGCCGTCGGCTATGATGAGGTCGGGCAGGGGGCGCCCCTCCTGGCTCAGACGGGTGTAGCGGCGGCGCACCACTTCTTTCATTGAGGCGTAATCGTCGGGGCCGGTCACGGTTTTGATGTTGAACTTGCGGTATTCGCTTTTGGCGGGTTTGAGCTTTTCAAACACGACGCAAGCGGCCACGGCATCGGCGCCGCTGATGTTGGAATTGTCGAAAAGTTCGATGTGAAGGGGCAATTTGGGCAAACCTAAGTCGCGCTGTATCTCCTTCATCAATCGTGTCTTCTTTTGTTCGGGATTGAGCTTGTCAGCTTGCTTCAGACGGTCGAATTTGTATTGCTTGACATTGAGCTTTGACAGTTCGAGCAGCTTCTTTTTGTCGCCCTTTTGGGGGATGGTCTGCTCTACCATGCCGTCGGGCAGGTCGACGTGGAACGGCACAACTATCTCTTTCGACTGGCTGGCGTAGCGCTCGCGCATCTCGATAATGCCCAGCGTGAGCAATTCTTCGTCGGTTTCGTCGAGCTTTTTCTTGTATTCAAAGGTGAACGCCTGGTTGATGCAGCCGTTGGTTACGTGCAGATAATTGATGTAGGCCGTTTTTTCCTCGGTCTCGATGTTGAATACGTCTATGTTGTGCAACACGTTCGACACCACCTCGCTCTTTGCGCGGTAACTCTCTATCAAGTCGTACCGCCGCTTGATTTCTTGTGCCTCCTCAAAACGCAGTTCGTTGGCCAGGGCTATCATTTCTTCGCGCATTTTGCGGGCCACATCGGCGGTGTTGCCTTTCAGTATCTCCTTGCAGGCTTCAATGCAGCGCATGTAGTCGTCGTGGCTTTGCTTGCCCACGCATGGAGCCTTGCAGCGGTGTATGTGGTAGTCGAGGCAGACGTCGTATTTGCCGTTTTCAACGCCCTCGCGGGTCATGGGAGTGTGGCACGGACGCGGTTGGTACAGCTCGCGGCACAAGTCGAGCAGTGCATAGAGGGTGGGCACATGGCTGTAGGGCCCAAAGTATATTGCGCCGCGTTTGCCGCGTTGTCGTGTTTTGAATATGCGAGGCAGATATTCGGTGGTGATGGCGATGGAAGGGTAGGTTTTATCGTCTTTGAGCAGTACGTTGTAGTGCGGCTTGTAACGCTTGATAAGGTTGTTTTCAAGCAGCAAGGCGTCGGCCTCCGTCTTTACCACCACATAGCGTATGTCGCGTATGTGTGTGACGAGCAATCGGGTTTTGCGCGTCTGCTGCTCTTTGTTGAAGTATGAGCTGACGCGTCGTTTCAGGTTCTTGGCCTTTCCAACGTAAATGATAGTGCCCGAATCATCGAGGTACTGGTAGCACCCCGGTGTTTCGGGCAGATTATTTACGATGCCTTTGAGGTAGGTTTGTAACTCGGCATTCATTCGCTGATGGTGAGTAGTGTTGTAATGTCAAGGTCTTTGCCAAGGGCTTTGCGTCCTTCAAGGCCTTCCATTTGCAATTCTATAAGGAAATTTATGTACGTATGCTTCGGTTTGAACGCTTGTACAAGGTCGTATGCGGCTTGCATCGAACCACCAGTGGCGAGCAGGTCGTCGTGTATCAGCACCACATCGTCGGCGGTGATGGCGTCGGCGTGTATCTCGATGGTGTCATAGCCGTACTCTTTAAGGTAGGTGGCTTTGCGTGTTTCGGCAGGCAGTTTTCCGGGTTTGCGCGCCATCACAAAGCCGGCACCGAGTTTTTGGGCCAAAATGGCACCCATTACAAAGCCGCGGCTCTCAATGCCCACTACCTTTGTAATGCCCTTGTCTTGGTAAATACGCACCAACTCCTGCGCCATTTCTTCGATGCACGCGGGATTTTTGAACAGTGTGGTAACGTCCTTGAAGTGTATGCCGGGTTTCGGAAAGTCGTATACCGTGCGGAGATTGTCTAAAAGCAGTTTTGTATTCATGAAATTCCTGATTTTGATATGCTTTAGTATTGTTTGTTTCACGTGGAACGCGAACTAAACGGCGGTAAAATGGCCGTATTTGGCTGTTTAAGCGTTCATACGGGAATATTCTGTTAGAGCGTTACTTTAAGTAAGCTGCGGGCAGAACAAGTGGCGAGCGGCCTTGAAATAAAAGTGCGCCGCTCGCCGTCCTGTCAAGCACCGCCTATCGTCCCATCAAAACAAGCAGTACGCTGATGTCGCTTGGCGAAACGCCCGGAATGCGACTGGCCTGTGCAAGCGTCTCGGGGTCGATTGACGTAAGCTTTTGGCGTGCTTCAGTGCTCAACTGCGTGATACTGTCGTAATCGAAGTGTCCGCGTATTTTGATATTCTCAAGGCGCTGCATCTTGTCGGCCATGGCACGCTCGCGAGCTATGTAGCCGTGGTATTTCATTTCTATTTCGGCCGCCTCAATCGTTTCTTCAGCGTCAGAAGTGATGGCGGCGAGAAATTCCTTAAATGGTGCGATGACATCAGCCAATTTTAGCAGCGATAATTGCGGACGGTTGATGAGGTCGAACAATTTGCAGCCGCGCTGGAGTGGGGTAGTGCCCACCTCTTCAAGAAAGGCGTTGATGTCGTTTGGCTTGATGGGGTACTGCTTGCAAAAATCGATGATTTCGCCAATCTTCTCTTTCTTTGCGTGAAAACGCTGCAAACGTTCCGCTGTGGCCAATCCAAACTTTTCGGCATAAGGCGTGAGGCGAATGTCGGCATTGTCCTGGCGCAGCAGTATGCGGTATTCGGCTCGCGAGGTAAACATACGATAGGGTTCGTCCACGCCTTTTGTCACAAGGTCGTCGATGAGTACGCCAATATACGATTCGTCGCGGTGGAGCACGAATGGTTCGCTTCCGGTGCACTTGAGTGCGGCATTGATACCCGCCATCAAGCCTTGGCCCGCCGCCTCCTCATATCCGGTGGTGCCGTTAACCTGTCCTGCGAAGAACAGGCCGCTGACAGCCTTAGTCTCGAGAGAGTGGTGCAACTGTGTGGGGTCGAAAAAGTCGTATTCGATGGCATAGCCCGGACGGTACACCACAATGTCGCGGAAACAAGGTATGCGTTTAAGAGCCTCAATCTGCACATTCATCGGCAGACTCGACGAAAAACCATTCAGGTAAAGCTCGTTCGTTTCCACCCCCTCGGGTTCAAGAAACAAAGGGTGGTGGTCACGGTCGGGGAAAGTAACGAGCTTCGTTTCGATGCTCGGGCAGTAACGCGGACCGATACTCTTGATTTGGCCATTGTAGAGTGGGGAATCGGCCAATCCTGAGCGCAGCACCTCGTGCACCTCGGCGTTGGTGTCGGTAGTCCAGCAAGGCAGTTGCGGCAGCGGGCGCATCGGACTGATGTACGAAAAGCGGTGGTAATCCGTCTCGCCCGGCTGCACAGTCATTTCGTCGAGATGCACCGAACGCTTGTCAATGCGCACAGGTGTACCCGTCTTCATGCGTGCCGAGCGAATGCCCAGGCTGTTGATACTTTCGGTCAGGAAAGCCGCAGCAGGTTCGGCGCATCGTCCGCCGCTCACCTGTTTGCGGCCGATGTGCATCAAGCCGCGCAGGAAAGTGCCCGCCGTAATCACCACGGCACGTGCCATGAGCGTGGCTCCCCAAATGGTGCGCACACCTTTCACCACGCCCTGTTCGGCAATCACCTCCGTCACCTCGTCCTGCCAAATGTTCAGGTTAGGCGTATTTTCGAGGCGGTGTCGCCATTCAGTAATAAAGCGTGCGCGGTCGCACTGTGCCCTTGGGCTCCACATGGCGGGGCCTTTAGAGCGGTTAAGCATGCGGAACTGGATAGCCGTGGCATCAGTCACCTCACCCATTTGTCCGCCGAGCGCATCAATCTCGCGTACAATCTGCCCTTTGGCAATACCGCCCACGGCAGGGTTGCAGCTCATCTGCGCTATTTTGTTCATGTCCATTGTCACCAGGCAAGTTTTGGCCCCCATGCGTGCAGCGGCACTTGCCGCCTCGCAACCGGCATGGCCTGCACCGACAACAACGACGTCGTAGTGAAATACAGTTTCCATGTATTGTGATTGTATTATTATTTGTGGCAAAATTACGAGTTTTTATTGATTTATCTCATTCCCCCGTTTGCGGGATTTCAAAAAAAGCCTACCTTTGTTGGTTTAACCAATATGGAACAACTCATGGAATACCTGCTCCATTACGTTTGGCAGCATCGCCTGTACGGCCTTGCGCCTCTTGCCACCACCGACGGGCAAGCAGTAGATGTGATAGACCCCGGCGTGCACAACCTGGTCAACTCCGGCCCAGACTTTTTCAACGCAAAAGTCAAAATAAACGGCATGCTGTGGGCCGGCAATGTCGAGGTGCACGAGCGTTCGAGCGACTGGTTCCGCCACCATCACGACACCGATGCGGCCTACAACAATGTCGTATTACACATTGTGTCGGCAGCCGATGCCGAGGTGCGCACAGCCGACGGCAAGCAGTTGCCGCAAATGGTGCTCAGCGTGCCCGACTATCTGCAACACAACTATCAGGCACTGATAGATGAGGAAACCTATCCGCCCTGCTACCGCATCATACCCCATGTGCCTCCCCTCACCGTACATAATTGGCTCAGTCGCCTCACGGTAGAGCGGCTCGAGAGCAAAACCGACCGTGTGCAGCAATATCTGCACCGCACGGGCGGCGATTGGGAGCGTGCCTTTTTCATCACCCTCGCGCGCAATTTCGGGTTCGGCACCAATGCCCAAGCCTTTGAGCAGTGGGCCCTCACCATCGACCCGCAGCAGATAGGCAAGCACCGCGACGACGTGTTCCAGGTCGAAGCCTTCTTTATGGGCCAGGCCGGATTGCTCGACGACACCCTTGTCAAGGCCGAGCGTCGCGACAGCTATTATATGCGTCTCAAGTCGGAGTACGCATTTTTGCAGCACAAGTTCGGCCTCACCCCCATCAGCCATGCACACTGGCGTTTCGGGCGGTTGCGTCCGCAGAACTTTCCGCATGTGCGCCTGTCGCAGCTGGCCCGCCTTTACAGCGAGCGCCGCGCCGACTTTTCATTGCTGACCGAAACGTCGGGCCTCGATGCCCTGCGTGCCCTGTTCAGGATAGGCGTCACCAACTACTGGCGCACCCATTACGCCTTTGGCGAGGAAAGTCGTGAGAGCGACAAAACCCTGCAAACCTCCTCGCTCAACCTGCTGCTCATCAACACCGTGTCGCCCTTGCTCTTTGCCTGTGGCCGCCAGCGCATGGACGAAGATCTGGCCGAGCGCGCCTTCACCCTGCTCGAGCAGTTGCCCGCCGAGCGCAACTACATAACCCGCTGCTGGGAGCGCGCCGGCATCAAGGCCGCCCACGCTGCCGACAGCCAGGCCCTCATACAGTTGCGCCAGCACTACTGCGACGGCAAGGACTGCCTGCGTTGTCAGTTCGGCGCACTCTATCTCAAGCAAGGCAGGAGCTGAATTGGGGGGGGAGTTAACAAGTTGAAAAGTTGATGAGTTGAGAAGTTAACGAGTAAGCATGCCATGCGCTACACTGCTTGTTGTATTAACGTTGAATTGATAAGAAACTTGAGTTAAATAACTTGGCAAACTTACCCATCAACTCTTCAACTCATCAACTCTTAAACTCCTCAACTATCTCCTCAACTCCTCAACTCTTTAACTCCTCAACTCCTCAACTAAAATACAATGTACATCTATAGCCTCAACTTCAAGGTACGCGACTACGAGTGCGACCTCCAGGGCATTGTCAATAATGCCAACTACCAACACTACACCGAGCACACCCGCCACGAGTTTCTGCGTTCGCGCGGCGTCAGTTTTGCCGAGCTGCACGAACGCGGCATCGACGCCGTGGTGGCCGGCATGCAAATGCGCTTCAAGACCCCCCTGCGCAGCGGCGACGAATTTGTGAGCAAACTCGGCCTGAAAAAAGAAGGCATAAAATACGTATTCGTGCAAGACCTCTACCGCTTGCCCGACATGCGCCCCGTGTTCAAGTCAACCGTCGAAGCCGTCTGCCTGGTCAACGGCCGTCTCAGCCAATGCCCCGAGCTCGACCTCATAGTGCCCGACTCCCACGTTACAACCCCCGCAAAGTAAGCGCCGCCATGCCCTCAGCCCCCATCGCCCCACACCCCGACGAGTCCGCCGAAGCCCTTGCCACACTCACCCTCAGCGCCCTGCGAGGTCTGAGCCAGTCGCAAGCCCTTGCCCTTGTGGCAAACTATGGCACCGCCACCGCCGCCCTTGCCGACACCAGTCCCACCCACAGCCAGTGGGCCGCCCTGCGTGCCGACACCGCCGCCCTGCACCAAGCCCAAGCCCGTGCCGAGGCCGAAATGGACTTCTGCCAGCAACACCACATACAAGTCATCCCCACCACCAGCGCCAATTACCCCACGCGTCTGCTCGAGCCCAAAGTTACCGACCGCCCACTGCAGCTGTTCTACTGCGGCACAGGCACCCTCAACCGCCGCCACATACTCAGCGTGGTAGGCACCCGCCACGTCACCGAATACGGCAAGCAGATGTGCGAAAGCCTCCTTCGCGACCTCGCACTGCTCATTCCAGATGTGTTGATAATCAGCGGGTTAGCCTATGGTATAGACATACATGCCCACCGTGCGGCCCTCGAGGGCCACCTCCCCACCGCCGCCGTTCTGGCCCACGGCCTCGACCGCATCTACCCCCGTTTGCACCGCGACACCGCCAGCCAGATGACCCACAATGGCGGTCTCATTACCGAGTACTTCACCGGCACCTCGCCCGACCGTGGCCGTTTCATACAGCGCAACCGCATAGTAGCCGGCCTCTCATCTGCCACACTCGTTGTTGAGAGCGCCCACCATGGCGGCTCCCTTGTCACAGCCCGCATAGCCCGCAGCTACGGCCGCCCCGTCATGGCAGTGCCCGGCCGCACCACCGACCCCGCCTCCGAGGGCTGCAACCGCCTTATAGCCGACCATCAGGCCGAACTCGTCATCTCCGCGTCCGACATTGTGCGCCTGCTCAAGTGGCAGCCCGCCCCTGCGCCCGCCGAGCCACAGCTCTTCACCTCCTACAAGCCGCTCGAGCAGTTAGTAGTCGATGCACTCGGCACCGCCGACTCCCTCAGTTCCGACCAAATATCCTACCAAACAGGCCTTGCCCCTGCAGCCCTCACCGACGTGCTCTTCGACCTCGAAGACCTCAACGCCATCAAGCGCCTGCCCGGCAACCGCTTCAGGCTGAAGAACTGAAGCCCCTCCCTCCGAAAGTAACGTCATTTACTTGTACACGTTGCTGATTTTCAGTATTTTTGCACCGTAATACTGCAAACCGCTAATCAGCACATAGATATAAAGCACTCAAGTTTCGGATTTAGGCGGGTACGGCCTGAAAGGCCAACAGCACATAGCCCAGGGCAAGCGAAGCGGCACCCTGGGTATCGCGCGTTGGAGCAGTCGCGCCCTGTAAGGGCAAAAGCTTTAAGCTATGGCGCATTCTTGAACAAAATATACATACGCTTGGTGCTTCATATTATGACCGCAAATCCGGCTATCAGCTAAGGTAATATAAAGGATTAAAGGGTAAAAGCTTTTGCCCTTACAGGGCGCGACCGCTCCAACACGTGAACCCCAGGGTGTCGCTTCGCTTGCCCTGGGCTATGTGCTCCATTGGGCTTTCAGCCCGCCCTTGTTAAATCCGAAACTTCAGTAAAGCATTAAACTTTCGGTTTCAGCCCGCATTTGCTAAATTCGAAAGTTGAGTAAAGCATTATCTGAGCCGTTCGATTGCCGAAGCCGCGATTAGAACGGCTCTTCTGTTAGCACAAGCAAAGCAACAACTAAACATACCCCACCCACATTGAAAACATTTGAAGAGTTAGGCGTTTCGGCCGAGATACGCCGCGCCATCAGCGAAATGGGCTACGAGAACCCCATGCCCGTGCAAGAAGAAGTAATACCCTACCTCCTTGGCGTAGGCAACGATGTCATAGCCCTTGCCCAGACCGGCACAGGCAAGACAGCCGCCTTTGGCCTGCCCGTGTTGCAAAAGGTCAACCCCGACAACCGTGCCACACAGGCCGTCATACTCAGTCCCACACGCGAACTCTGCCTGCAAATAGCTGGCGACCTCAAAGAGTATTCACGCTACATCGACAATCTGCACGTGCTCGCCGTATATGGCGGTTCGAGCATCGAGAGCCAGATACGCTCCCTGCGCAAGGGCGCCCAAGTGATAGTAGCCACCCCCGGCCGCCTCATCGACCTCATGCACCGTGGCGTGGCCCGTCTCGACGCCGTTGAAAATGTGGTGCTCGACGAGGCCGACGAAATGCTCAACATGGGCTTCACCGAGAGCATCAACGAAATACTGGCCGGTGTGCCCGCCGAGCGCAACACCCTGCTCTTTTCGGCCACCATGGGCAAGGAAATCGAGCGCATAGCCAAGAGCTACCTCCACGATTACAAAGAAATTGTGGTAGGTTCGCGCAACGAAGGTGCCGAAAACGTCAACCACATCTACTACCTTGTCCACGCCAAAGACAAGTATGCCGCCCTCAAGCGCGTGGTCGACTACTATCCCCGCATCTACGGCATCATCTTCTGTCGCACCCGTCTCGAAACACAAGAGGTGGCCGACCACCTCATTCGTGACGGCTACAATGCCGAAGCCCTGCACGGCGACCTCTCGCAGGCCCAGCGCGACCTCACCATGCAAAAGTTCCGCCAGCACCACACCCAGCTGCTCGTGGCCACCGACGTGGCAGCCCGCGGCCTTGATGTCGAGGACCTCACCCATGTCATCAACTACGGCTTGCCCGACGATGTTGAGAACTACACCCACCGTTCGGGCCGCACCGGCCGTGCCGGCAAGCGAGGCACAAGCATCTCCATCATCCACCTGCGCGAGAAGGGCAAGGTGCGCATCATCGAAAAGGTGATAGGCAAGAAATTCGAGGTCGGCACCCTGCCCGAGCCTCAAGAGATATGCACCAAGCAGCTCTACAAAGTGATGGACGAGCTTGAGCGCATCGAGGTAAACGACACCGAGATAGCCCCCTTCATGCCCGAGATATTCCGCAAGCTCGACTGGCTCACCAAGGAGGACCTCATCAAGCGCATCGTCAGTCGCGAGTTTGGCCACTTCCTGCGCTACTATGCCGATGCCCCCGTCATAGAGCAGCCCACCGGCCGCGATGCCAAGGACGGCAGTGGCAAGGCCGACGGCCGTTCACGCCGTGAGCGTCGCAAGGGTGGGGCAGAAGGCACCCATCAGGCCGAGGAGGGCTACACCCGTCTGTTCATCAACCTTGGCAAGCGTGACAACTTCTATGCCCGCGAGATAATCAACCTTGTCAACCGCCATGTGCGTGGTGCCAAGGTAGAGATAGGCCGCATCGACCTCACCAACAACTGTTCGTTCTTCGAGGTGCCCGATGCCGACGCCCCCCTTGTGCTCAGCAAGATGAAGCGCGTCAAGGTAGGCGACCGCAAGGTAGTGGTCGACCATGCCGAGCGCACCGACGGCCAGTCTGCCCCGCATGCCAGTGAGCGCAATGCCCGTCCCGAGCGCAAGCAGCGTGGCCAGCGCCGCACCTATGCCGAGGTGGCCGATGCCCGCAGCATGAAGCAGCAGTGGAAAGCCGACAAGAAGGCCGACAAGAAAGCCAAGCGCAAGTCCAACTCCCAGCCCGAGTACGCTCCAGCCAAGAAGAAGATCACCAAAGACGATTGGAAGCAGTTCTTCGAGTAAAATAATATATGGACATTGAGGAAATTGTCAAAGAAACAGTAAATTGTGCTGTTAAAGTGCGTCGTTATCTTGGTGAGGGCTTTTTAGAGAGCGTCTATCAGGAAGCTCTTCTTATAGAGTTGCGCAAAGTTGGTCTCAGTGCGGAGAAAGAAGTTCCCATAAGGGTAATTTATGATGATGGCAGTGAGATTGGTCTGTTTAAGGTGGATGTGTTAGTCGAGGACTGTTTGATACTTGAGTTAAAAACAGTGGGCGATTTGACAGAACGGCATGAAATGCAATTAGTCAATTATTTGAAAGCATCACGATTAGATACCGGCCTAATGATAAATTTCTGGGGCGAAAAGATAAAAATAAAGCGCAAATATCGCCAGGGCTTGTCACGAGGCACTTATGACAAATATAGTTTATAGGTCTATAGTTATCCGCTAACGCGGAACCATAAGAACAAAAGGACATAAGGACATAATATATACAGCATTAAACGCTACGGCGTAGCCCTTATGTTCTTATGTCCTTATGTTCTTATGTTTTCCGCGTTAGCGGCAAATATCATAACTCCCAAACAATGAAACACCACTTTTCCCCCCACAGACATAGGTTTATAATAATCCGCTAACGCGGAAAACAAAAGAACATAAGGACATAAGAACATAAGGCCAAATGTGCTTCAAGACGTACGGGCATGGACTGCGTCCATATGCCCTCAAGAACATAAG
>OIXA01000234.1_pt1 | contig 80328 bp, 79 predicted proteins | sample 1587721 | NCBI WGS metagenome assembly OIXA01 (sample SAMEA3888900, study PRJEB22519) | human gut metagenome | biome: human gut; feature: human-associated habitat; material: faeces | place: Denmark | collected 2013 | reverse complement strand
GGGCGCTCTGGGTGCTGCCGAGTACGCTCGCCAGAAGGGTCTCGCCAAGAAGTAATCACTTCTGCAATCACCCCGAAAGAGGGAGAACCGCCCGGTTCTCCCTCTTCTTTTTTTGCGGAAGCGCAAAGTGAACGATTCCGGCGAAAAAAACACAAAAAAATTCATCGTTTTTGCAAGAAGTATTTGCTTTTATGATCAGATTAGTTTAATATATGTACGTCATCAAGACAGTTGACCGGCGTATGGAAGAGAGCACGCCGGCCAAAGCCCAAAATATTAGGAGTGAGGAAAACCATGGATAACCTATTCTGGATCGGCTTCGTCGGAGCCGCGCTCGCCCTGATTTTCGCCTACCTGCAGAAGTGCAAAGTTATGAAGTGCTCTGAAGGCGACGAGAAGATGGTCAAGATCGCTTCTTCGATCCGCGCCGGTGCCAACGCCTACCTGAAGCAGCAGTATTCCACTGTTGCAAAAGTGTTTGCAGTCGTATTTGTCATCCTGCTGATCATCGCCTTTGCTTCCAAGGGCCAGATGCTCTCCAGAGTGACGCCGTTTGCGTTCCTGACCGGTGGCATCTGGTCGATGCTCGCCGGCCTGATCGGCATGAAGATCGCCACTGCCGCCAATGCCCGCACGGCCAATGCCGCGCATGAGAGCCTGAACCACGGCCTGAACGTTGCCTTCTCTTCCGGCACGGTCATGGGCTTCACGGTCGTCGGCCTCGGCATTCTGGACATCACGCTCTGGTTTATCGGCCTGCGCTACATCGGCAAGATCACCGATCCCACCGTGCTTGCCAACATCATGGTCATGAACGGCATGGGCGCTTCCTTCATGGCGCTGTTCGCCCGTGTCGGCGGCGGCATCTACACCAAGGCTGCTGACGTCGGCGCCGACCTCGTCGGTAAAGTCGAAGCCGGTATTCCGGAAGATGACCCGCGTAACCCCGCGACCATCGCGGACAACGTCGGCGATAACGTCGGCGACGTTGCCGGTATGGGCGCTGACCTGTACGAGTCCTATGTCGGCTCCATCCTTGCCACCTTCGCGCTGAGCGCCGCCGCCAACTATGGCTGGAGCGGCATGCTGCTGCCCGTTGCGCTGGCTGTCTGCGGCATTGTCTGCTCGCTGATTGGCTCCTTCCTCATCAAGACGAAGGAAGACGCTACCCAGATGTCCCTGCTCAAGAGCCTGCGCACCGGCACCTACACGGCTGCCGCCCTCTCCGCTGTGCTCGCCCTGCCCCTGTCCTACCTCATTCTCGGACCCGAGCAGCACTGCTGGGGCGTTTACGTCGCCATCCTCTGTGGCCTCATCGGCGGCTGCGCCATCGGCTACTTCACCGAGTACTACACCTCTGACAACTACAAGCCCACCCAGCAGCTGGCCGCGGCTTCCGAGACCGGCTCCGCTACGATCATCATCGGCGGTATCTCCCTGGGCCTGAAGTCCACCATGGCTTCCATTCTGATTGTCTCCGTCGCCATCCTGCTCAGCTACTTCTGCGCAGGCGGCACCACCACGATCATCGATGCCAGCGGTGCGTTCACTGCTGAGTTCAACCAGGGCCTGTACGGCATCGGCATTGCCGCTGTCGGCATGCTCTCCACCCTCGGCATCACCCTTGCGACCGACGCTTACGGCCCCGTGGCCGACAACGCCGGCGGCATTGCCGAGATGTCCGGCCTGCCGGAAGAAGTCCGCGACCGCACCGACGCCCTCGATTCCCTTGGCAACACCACTGCTGCCACCGGCAAGGGCTTTGCGATCGGCTCTGCTTCCCTGACCGCTCTGGCGCTGCTCGTGTCCTACGTCAACATCGTGCAGACCCGCACGCCCGAGACCCTCAACTTCACGCTGACGAGCCCGTCCGTTCTGGTCGGCCTGTTCATCGGCGCGATGCTTACCTTCGTTTTCTCCGCACTGACCATGAGCGCTGTGCAGACCGCTGCGCAGTCCATCGTCGTGGAAGTGCGCCGTCAGTTCCGCGAGATCGTCGGCATCATGGACTACAAGGCAGACCCGGATTACGCGGCCTGCGTCAGCCTGTGCACCAAGGGCGCTCTGCATGAGATGGTCGCTCCGGCGCTGCTGGCTGTTGTCGTCCCGATCGTCACCGGCCTGATCCTTGGACCCACCGGCGTTGTCGGCCTGCTCGGCGGCGTGTCCGTCACTGGCTTTGCAATGGCCGTGTTCATGTCCAACGCAGGCGGCGCCTGGGATAACGCAAAGAAGTATATCGAGCGCGGCAACCACGGCGGCAAGGGCAGCCCCCAGCACAAGGCGGCTGTCGTTGGCGATACCGTCGGCGACCCGTTCAAGGATACTTCCGGCCCGTCCCTGAACATCCTCATCAAGCTCTGCTCCACGGTCTCCATCGTGTTTGCTGGCCTGATCATTGCGTTCAACCTCATGAACGTGCTGTAAATCCAGATATGGAAAAGCCCGTTGGCAGTTTGCCAACGGGCTTTTTTGTCTATGTCAAACGATCTGAAACAGATAGAACTTCAAATAATCCGTCTCCGGCACGTTCCAGAGGATCGGATGATCCGGCCCCTGCTGCCGTGCCTCGATCTGCCGCAGGGAGACCTGCGCGTCCCTGGCGGCGTCCGCCAGCATGGCGCGGAAACGATCGTCCGTCATGAAGTGCGAGCACGAGCACGTGGCCAGATAGCCGCCGCGCGGCAGGATGCGCATGGCTTTGAGATTGATCTCCTTATAGCCGCGGATGGCGTTCGCCACGGTCGCGCTGCTCTTGGTGAAGGCCGGCGGGTCAAGGATGATATAATCATATGCCCCGCGCTTTTGCTCGGCCAGCTTCGTGAGCAGATCGAACACATCGGCGCAGAGATACTCCACGCGATCCTGCAGGCCGTTGAGCGCTGCATTGTGCCGCGCGGTCGTGAGCGCATCTTCCGATACATCCACCGACAAGACGGATGCCGCGCCTGCCGCTGCGCAGTTGAGCCCGAAAGCCCCGGTGTGCGTGAAGCAGTCAAGCACATGCTTGCCCTGTGTGAGCTGCGCCGCTGCGCGGCGGTTATACTTCTGATCGAGGAAGAACCCGGTTTTCTGTCCATGGATATAATCCACGTCGTACAGGATGCCGTTTTCCCGGATCGTCACGTGTCCGTCCAGATCCGTCCGAAGACCGTCGAGCGTCACAAAGCCTGTCCCCTGCTCCATGCCTTCTTTCTGCCGGAGTTTGACATCGTTGCGCTCGTAGATCGCGTCGATCTGCGCACCGTCTGCGTGCAGCGTCTGCAGCAGGAGCGCGAACAGCTGCTGCTTTCGCAGCTCCATGCCCAGCGAGAGCACCTGCGCGACCAGGATCGGGCCGAAGCGATCGACCGTCAGCCCCGGGAAACCGTCCGCCTCGCCGAAAATCAGGCGGCAGTTGTCGAAATCCTGCCCCATGACCGTGCGGCGGTAATCGACCGCATACCGAATGCGCCGCGCCCAGAATGCCTCGTCAAAGCGATCATTCGCGTTGCGCGAGAGCACGCGCACGCGGATCTTGGACGCGCTGTTATAAAACCCGGCGCCGAGCCAGTGGCCGCTGCGCGTGGTCACATCCACGATCTGCCCGTCGACGCAGGCAGCGTCTGCCTGCAGCACTTCGTCTGCATAGACCCACGGGTGGCCACTGCGCAGGCTGCGCGCTGCCTTGTCCGTGATCTGAATTTTCGGATAATTTCGTTCCATGGCATCGTCACTCCCAATGTAATCGCCCTATTGTACCCCGAACACGCCGCGCGGACAAGAGCGAAATGCGATATTTACATTTTCCGACCGGTCGTTTATAATATTAACATTAGTCTGTTTTGAAAAGGTGACGCCATGAAGCTCTCCAAATCCGGTATTTTTCTGATCGTTGTGCTCGTAATCGCCATCGGGCTCGGCGTCTGGGTCGCAATCATGACCTGCGACGTTCTGGCGAAGGACCCCATCACAATGCCTGACCGCGGCAGTGCAGCCGGTACGCCGCGTCCGGTGCAAAACGCCGACAAGCCAAAGGAGCCGGACACGTTTGTCATCTCCATGGTCGGCGACTGCACGCTTGCCTCGATCCAGACCGGGCGCGATTTTGACAGCTATATTGATAAAAACGGGACGTCCTGGCCATTTTCCGGCGTGGTAGACTACCTGGATCAGGACGAATTCACCCTTGCAAACCTCGAGTGCACGTTTTCGGATGAAAAGCTCAAGTCCTCTTCCCTGTTCTATTTCCGCGGCCCGTCGTCCTATGCGGATATCCTGGTGCAGGGCAGCGTGGAGTGCGTCACACTCGGCAACAACCACACGGACGACTTCGGCGCCAAAGGCGTCGCGGACACAAAGGCCGCGCTCGACGCAGTTGGCGTTCCGTGGGCAGCCGCCGGAGAATCCAAGGTGATCACGACCGAGCATGGACTGAAGATTGGCATCTACTGTCCGGGGTGGACCGGCCTGAGCAAAAGCAACATCACCACCGGGATCCAGAAACTCAAGGAAGCCGGCGCGGACATTCTGATCTTCGCCCCGCACTGGGGCACGGAGGGCAGCTACAAGGTGACTGCAAATCAGGAATCCTTTGCGCACGCGGCCATTGACGCGGGCGCGCACATCGTTTTCGGCACGCACCCGCATGTCCTGCAGAAGATGGAAGCCTACAACGGCGGCTATATCTTCTACAGTCTCGGCAACTTCAGTTTCGGCGGCAACACCGCTCCGCGCGACGTGGACACGGCGATCGCACAGGTGACTGTGAAAAAAGACGGCGACAGCTGGGCCGTCGACGGTTACGATCTCATCCCCTGCCGTCTGTCGAGCACGGACAGCAAGAATGACTACCGCCCGCGCCCGTACAAAGAGGACGAAGAGGGCTATGCGCGTGCACTCAGCAAGCTCGACGACTCCTGGACCGGCAGCGACCTGAGCGTGGACTACTCGTTCATGTACCGCTGATACATAAAAGTATGCAAAACGGCCATCCGCCGATCGGCGGATGGCCGTTGCTTTTTCAGTCCTGCGGCAGCGGGATCTTGCCCTTGAGCAGCACCTTGCCAAAACAGCAGATGGTGATGCCGGATGAAGCGCTGATCGTCACATCCGCATCCTTGCGCGCACGGTTGAGGGAGAACAGATACACATTGCCGAGGTAGTCCTGGCAGTACTGCTTGCACTTCATATCGCCGTCCACGAAAAACAGACCGATGTCCCCATCGTAGATCGTGGCGCCGCGTTTAACGAGCACGATGGAATCGTCATGGATGTACGGCTCCATACTGTCGCCGGTGATGCGCACCGCGAAATCCGCCTCCGAATCCGCCGCGACGGCATAATCCTCATAGTCGTCCCCGAAGGCCGGCGAGGCATAGCCGGCTGCGGCCGGTGTCATATACAGCGGGATGATCTTCTGCTGCTCCGGCTGCTGCTCGGAAGCCTGCATGCGCGCGCACTCGGCATCCAGCAGCTGCAGCGTCACGAGCCGGCCGTGCGCATCCAGACGGCGCAGCTTCCAGAGCGTCTCCCACTCCTCGGGCGTCGGCTGGTCGGTGCTGCCGGTGCCGCAGAACGTCTCCAGCGGGACATGCAACGCATCGCAGATACGCAGCAACAGTTCAAAATCAATCTTCATATTGTCGCGCCGGATGATGCTGTAGAGCGTCTGCGCGGGCACATGGATCTGCCGCGCAAACTCGTTGACCTTGATCTCGCGTTCATCCAGCAGTTTTTTGAGCGTGGTTCCGATCATGCTGAACACCCCTTTGCCTCATCATATCGAATTTCCCGTTCTATGTCAAGAAATAAAAACAGCCTTGTAAATTATGAAAACGAAAATTTTCGCCGGAATTCGTGGAAACGGTTTACTTTGCTATGAAAATGTGCTTAAATATGATGAGAAGTAATAGATGATTTTGTTCATCATTACCTGCAAAATAAGGAGGAAATTTAGAAATGGTACAGTTTTCCAGCAGAATGAGTCAGCTGAAGGGTTCCGCGATCCGCGAGCTCCTCGCTCTGGCCAACAAGCCGGAAGTGCTCTCGTTTGCCGGCGGCATGCCCGCGCCCGAGCTCTTCCCCGTTGACAAAATCAAGGCCGCGACCGACGCCGTCCTCGATGAGCAGGGCAAGATCGCGCTGCAGTACTCCAGCACCAACGGCTTTGAGCACTTCCGTCAGCAGATCGCCGATCGCATGGAAGCGAAGCTCAACATCAAGACCAGCGCGGACAACATTCTCGTGACCTCCGGCTCTCAGCAGGGTCTGGATTACTCGGCACGTGTTTTCTGCGACAAGGGCGATGTCGTCATCATTGAGAGCCCGTCCTACCTCGGCGCCCTGAACGCTTTCAAGGCCTGCGAGCCGAACTTTGTCGCCATCCCCACCGACGGCGACGGCATGATCATGGAAGAGCTTGAGAAAGTGCTCGCCACGACCGAGAACGTCAAGATGATCTACGTCATCCCCGACTTCCAGAACCCGTCCGGCCGCACCTGGCCGCTCGAGCGCCGCAAGCAGTTCATGGACATCATCAATAAGTACGAGATCCCAGTCGTTGAGGATAACCCCTACGGCGAGCTCCGCTTTGAAGGCGAGTACCTGCCCGCGCTCAAGAGCATGGACACCAAGGGCCTCGTTGTCTTCCTGGGCACCTTCTCCAAGATCCTGGCGCCCGGCTACCGTCTGGGCTGGGTCTGCGCCGACGGCGAGATCCTCCAGAAGTACAACTTCCTCGCGCAGGCCGCGTCTCTGCAGGCTTCCACCGAGGCGCAGCTCGTTGTCTCCAAGTTCATCGACATGTTCGACCTCGACGAGCACGTTGCCACCATCAAGGAGTGCTACCGCAAGCGCCGTGACGTCATGATGGCGACCATGGAGCGCGAGTTCCCGCCTGAGGCGAAGTTCACCCACCCCAACGGCGGCCTGTTCACCTGGGTCGAGCTGCCGGAGTACATCAACACCAACGAGATGGCAAAGCAGTGCCTGGCGCGCAACGTCGCGTACGTTCCGGGTGACGGCTTCTTCCCGGACGCCGGCCACAATAACTGCATCCGCCTGAACTACTCCTGCATGCCCGAAGAGAAGATCGAAAAGGGCATGACCATTCTGGGTGAGGTCATCAAGGCCAACCTCAAGAAGTAATTTCCCGCATGGAAAAGACCGCGTTCTTCGGAACGCGGTCTTTTTTTATCTCATTTTCCGTGCAGAACGTGCGCATAAAGAAACGCCGCCACGCCGTCGTGATCGTTGGTATCGGTCACGCAGCCGCAGACCGCGCGCACCTCGGGCGCGGCATTGCCCATGGCAACGCTCGTGCCGGCAGCGCGCAGCATGCGCAGATCGTTGGAGCTGTCGCCGAAGGCGATGGTGTCTGCGGCCGGAATGCCCAGATGCTGCGCGAGCGCGAGCAGTGCCCTGCCCTTGTCCGCGTCGGCGGCGTTGAGCTCCAGATTGTTGCGGAAGGACGACGTAACCAGGATATCCGGGAACGCCGCCGCGATCTCTGCCCGGGCCGTCTCGCGCTCGGCCATATCCCGAAAGCAGAGCTGCACCTTCTGCACCGGCTGGCCGTTTTCACGCAGGAACGCCTTCAGATCATCCACCGGTGCGCGGGTGGTCCACAGGAGCGTGACCACTTCCTCATCGGAATTATAGTAGCACACCCGCTCCAGAAACGACCGATCGACCCAACCGGTGTCATTCCAATAGCAGTCATACATCGCGTCATAACGTCCGACAAAATCGAGCAGGCGCAGGCAGGTATCGAGCGCGATCTCCGCGCGCAGGAGCGCTTGTCCGGTGCGCGTATCCGACACTTTCGCGCCATTGATCGTAATGGCATAGTGCACGAACGGAAACGCCATCACCTGCTCCGGGATCGCCCGCAGGGCGCGCCCGGTCGCTGGAGCGATCACGTTCCCCTGCGCGGCTGCAAGCGAAAGCGCAGCGGCATTTCTTTCGGAAACGACCTTGTCCGAATTGAGCAGGGTCCCGTCCAGATCCAAAGCGATCAGCTTCATAAGCACCTCCTGAAACAAGAAAATCCTGTGTTCAAAGAACACAGGATTTTGCTGGTGGAGACTAATGGGCTCGAACCATCGACCTCATGCGTGTGAAGCATGCGCTCTAACCAGCTGAGCTAAGCCTCCAAATGGTGACCCGTACGGGACTCGAACCCATGTTACCGCCGTGAAAGGGCGGTGTCTTAACCACTTGACCAACGGGCCTAAGATGGGATGCTGCGGGTGCAGCATCCCCCTGGTAGCGGCACCTGGATTCGAACCGGGGACACTTCGGGTATGAACCGAATGCTCTGGCCAACTGAGCTATGCCGCCATGTTGTTCGCGTCTCGCCAACTGCCAAACGCAAGGAGCATTGTACCAAACAATGCTCCTGTTGTCAATAAGTTTTGCGGCGAATTTTTAATTTTTTTGCGGCAGATAATCCAGCGGCGACACGCTCTGCCCGGAGGCCGCGACCGACAGATGCAGGTGGCTCTCCTGTGCCGACTCGCAGCCGGCGGAATCGCCGACCGAGCCGATGGTATCCCCAACGGAAACCTGATCGCCGACATTCACCGTCGGGATCGACTCAAGATTGGCGTACGTGCACCGCAGCCCGTCCTCCCGCTCGGTCACGACGGTCGTGCCGTACAGATCATCGTAATACACCTTTGTGACCGTGCCGGACGTCATGGCCGAGACAACTGTGCCGTACTTGGCCTCGATGTCAATGCCGTCATGCGTGCGCCAGTCCGACATGGTCTCGTCGTAGGCCAGCGCCGTCATGGCATACGGCCGCAGCACAGCGCCGTCTACCGGCCAGACGTACTTGTCCTGCGCCGCCGCTGCGGCTGTATCCTCGGCCGGAATTTCCGGCTCCGGTGTCATCTCCGGTGTGGGTTCCGCCGTCTCCGGCACGGGGATCGTCGGCGCGGGCGTGACTTCCAGCACCGCGTTCTGATTGCGTCCGTCATCCATAGTCTTCGTACCCGACAGCAGTGACCAGGCGGAAACGCCGATCACCGCTGCGCACAGGACGAGGGCTATGTAGAAGCCCTTGCCTTCGATGAAGCGTACGGATCTCTTCTCCGGTTTTTTGTTCTTGTTCGGTTCCATCGTGTTTCCCTCCAAGAAAAAAGGTGTTTGCATGGGTATTGTCACCCACGCAAACACCTTTTATACCGGTTGGGGAAAATTACTTTTTGATGCTGAAGAATGCGTCCTTGCCGGGATACTGCGCCACGTCAAACAGCTCGTCTTCGATGCGCAGCAGCTGGTTGTACTTCGCCACGCGGTCCGTGCGGCTCGGCGCACCGGTCTTGATCTGGCCGGCGTTGACGGCAACGGAGATGTCCGCGATCGTGGTGTCCTCGGTCTCGCCGGAGCGGTGCGAGACGACGGCCGTCCAGCCGGCGCGGTGCGCCATCTGGATGGCATCGAGCGTCTCGGTCAGCGTGCCGATCTGGTTGAGCTTGATGAGCACCGCATTGGCAGCGCCGAGCTCGATGCCCTTTTTGATGCGCTGGACGTTCGTGACGAACAGATCGTCGCCTACGAGCTGGATCTTCTTGCCGAGGCGATCCATGAGCATTTTCCAGCCTTCCCAGTCGTCCTCGGCCATGCCGTCCTCCAGGGAGATGATCGGGTACTTCTCCACGAAGTCGGCGTACATGTCGACCATCTGCTCGCGGGTCATGACGATGCCGCGCTTCGGCAGATGATAGCAGCCGTCCTCGGCGTTGAACCACTCGGAGCAGGCGCTGTCGATGGCGATCATGAAATCGTCATACGGCTTGTAGCCGGCCAGCTCGATGGCCTTGACGAGCGCCTTGAGCGCGTCCTCGTCGCTGTCGAGGTTCGGCGCGTAGCCGCCCTCATCGCCCACGCCGGAGGCCGGAACGACCTTCTTGAGCACGTGGAACACTTCCGAGCACATGCGCAGCGCCTCGGAGAAGCTCTTGGCACCGACGGGCATGATCATGAACTCCTGAATATCGACGTTGCTGCCGGTGGCGTGTGCGCCGCCGTTGAGCACGTTCATCATCGGCACCGGGAGGGTCTTGGCGTTGCAGCCGCCGATGTAGTTATACAGGCTCTGGCCGGTCGCCAGCGAGCCGGCCTTCGCGCACGCGAGGGACACGCCGAGGATGGCGTTGGCGCCGAGGCGGGTCTTGTTCGGCGTGCCGTCGAGCTCGATCAGGAGCTTGTCGATCGAGGTCTGGTCGAGCACGTTCATGCCCTGCAGCGCCTCGGCGATCTCGACGTTCACGTTCTCCACGGCTTTGAGCACGCCCTTGCCGAGGTAACGGCTCTTATCGCCGTCGCGCAGCTCGCAGGCCTCGTAGATGCCGGTGGAAGCACCGGACGGAACGGCCGCACGGCCGACGGTGCCATCGTCGAGCGTGACCTCCACTTCCACGGTCGGATTGCCGCGGGAGTCGAGAATCTCTCTGGCGCTGACGTCCACAATTTCAAAATAATCCTTCATGTTCATACTCCTTTATGATTTTTCGATAAGGCTCTCGCCTGTCATTGCGGGTTTGGGCTCGATGTGCATGAGTTCGAGCATGGTGGGTGCGATATCGGAAAGGCGGCCGTGCGGGCGCAGCGGCAGATCGCTGCCGACGAGCACCAGCAGCACAAGATTCGTTGTGTGCGCCGTGTTGGGCGAACCGTCCGGCTCGACCATGCGGTCGGCGTTGCCGTGGTCCGCGGTGACGAGCAGCGTGTAGCCCATCTCCTGCGCCGCCGCGACGACCTCGCCGAGGCAGCGATCCACGCACTCGACCGCCTGAATGGCGGCCGACATCACGCCGGTGTGGCCGACCATGTCGCAGTTGGCGAAGTTACAGACGATCATGTCATATGTACCGGTGCGGATGCGCCGGACCAGCTCATCCTTGATCTTGAAAGCGCTCATCTCGGGGATGAGGTCATAGGTCGGATACTCGCGCGGCGACGGGATGAGCACGCGGTCCTCGCCAGGGTACTGTGTCTCCGTACCGCCGTTGAAGAAGAACGTGACGTGCGCATATTTCTCCGTTTCCGCGATGCGCAGCTGGCGCAGGCCGTGGGCGCTGGCGATCTCGCCGAGCGTATCGTGCAGCTCCTCGGGCGGAAACGCGACCGGGAGGCCGGTGAGCTTCTCATCGTAGCGCGTCGTGCAGACATAGTGCAGGTTTTCTGCAACGGTCTTGCGCGCGAAGCCGTCGAAGTCCGGCTGCGTGAGCGCATAGGTCATTTCGCGCGCGCGGTCGGGACGGAAATTCATGAAGATAACGCTGTCGCCGGACTGAATGCGCCCGTTCGGGTCGCAGACAACGGGCTTGACGAATTCATCCGTCACACCAGCGGCGTAGCTGGCCTCCATCGCATGAACGGGGTCGGGATCCTGTATGCCCTCGCCGCAGACCATGGCGTTGTAGCTGGCCTCGATGCGATCCCAGCGCTTGTCGCGGTCCATGCCGTAGAAGCGGCCCTGCAGCGTTGCGATCTTGCCGGTGCCGAGTTCGGCGCAGTAGTCGCGCAGCTGCCGGACATAGCCCGCTCCGCTCGTGGGCGCAACATCGCGTCCGTCGAGGAAGCAGTGCAGGTACACGCGCCCGATGCCGCGGTCGTGCGCCATTTTCACCATGGCAAAGATGTGCCGGATGTGGCTGTGCACACCGCCATCAGACAGAAGGCCAAGGATATGCAGGGCCTTGCCGTTTGCTGCGTTGTCCAGTGCTGCTGCATAGACCGGATTTTCAAAGAATGTCCCATCCTCAATGGCTTTCGTAATGCGCGGCAGATCCTGAAACACGACGCGGCCGGAGCCGATGTTCGTGTGACCGACTTCGCTGTTGCCCATCTGCCCGTCCGGCAGGCCGACATCCAGCCCGGAGGCGGACAGCTTCGTGTGCGGCCAGCGCTGCAGGAGACTGTCCATGACCGGGGTCTGGGCCATGTAAATGGCGTTGCCGTCGTTCGGCTCGCCGATGCCGTAGCCATCGAGAATGATGAGTGCGACTTTCCCGTTGCTCATTCGCAGGCTCCCTGCGCCGTCGCGGCGACAATCTTCGAGAAATCGACCGGCTTGAGCGACGCGCCGCCGATCAGGCCGCCGTCGATATCCGGCTGGGCCAGCAGCTCGGCCGCGTTGCCCGCGTTCATGGAGCCGCCGTAAAGGATGCTGATCGTCTTGGCCGTCTCAAGGTCATAGAGCTTGCCGAGCGTGGCGCGGATCGACGCGCAGACTTCCTGCGCCTGCGCGCTCGTGGCGGTGTTGCCGGTGCCGATGGCCCACAGGGGCTCATAGGCGATGACGCAGTGCATGGCCTGCTCGGCCGTGAGGCCGGAGAAGGCCGCTGCGACCTGATAGGCGACATACGTCTCAGTCAGATCATGCTCGCGCTGCGCAAGACTCTCGCCGACGCAGATGATCGGCGTGATGCTGTTGTCGAGCAGGATCTTCGTCTTGGCATTGACCTGCAGGTCGGTCTCGCCGTGGTAGCTGCGGCGCTCGCTGTGGCCGACGATGCAGTACTGCGCGCCGAGGTCGCTGAGCTGCTCGGCAGACACCTCGCCGGTGAATGCGCCGTGCTGGTGCTCGGACACGTCCTGCGCGCCGACGCCGAGGTGGCAGCCCTGCCCCGCCGTCTCCAGCGCGGCAATGAGCGGATACGGTGCGCAGATGACCACGTCACAGCAGCGCTCGGCGGGAAGATTCGCCTGCAGCTCCTGCGTGAAGGCCGGGATCTCGGCCACGCGCTTATTGAGCTTCCAGTTGCCGGCGATGATTGCTTTTCTCTCTTTCAAATTCATATCCAATGATTCCTTTCTGCGACTTACTTATCCAGCAGGCACGCAACGCCCGGCAGCTCCTTACCTTCCAGGAACTCCAGCGAAGCGCCGCCGCCGGTGGAAATGTGCGTCATTTTATCGGCGAAGCCGAGCTTCTCGACCGCAGCGGCCGAGTCACCGCCGCCGACGATCGTCACCGCGCCGGACTCTGCCAGCGCCGCCGCAATGGCTTCCGTGCCGGCGGCAAAGGCCTGGAACTCAAACACGCCCATCGGGCCGTTCCAGACGACCGTACCGGCGCCCTTGACGGCTTCCGTGAACAGTTGGATGGTTTCGGGGCCGATATCAAGGCCCATCCAGTCGGCCGGGATAGCATTGGTCGGCACGACCTTGCGCGCGCAGTCGGCGGCAAACTGATCACCGGCCATGGTGTCCACCGGCAGCAGCAGCTTCACGCCGCGGTCTTTCGCTTTCCGGATCATCTCGAGCGCATAGTCCATCTTGTCTGCCTCGAGCAGGGACGTGCCGATCTCGCCGCCCTGCGCCTTGATAAACGTATAGGCCATGCCGCCGCCGATGATGATCGTGTCGGCCTTTTCGAGCAGGTTGTTGATGACGCCGATCTTATCGGACACCTTCGCGCCGCCGAGGATGGCCACAAACGGGCGCTTCGGATCCTCGAGCGCCTTGCCCATGACGGACAGCTCCTTCTCGATCAGCAGTCCGGCGTAAGCAGGCAGATACGCCGCGACACCGGCGGTGGAAGCGTGCGCACGGTGCACCGTGCCGAACGCATCGGAGACATAGAGCTCCGCCATGGAGGCAAGCTCCCTGGCGAATTCGGGATCGTTTTTCTCCTCGCGGGGATCAAAGCGCAGGTTCTCCAGCAGCAGGAGCTGGCCCGGCTGCAGCGCAGCCGCCTTGGCCTTGGCGTCCTCGCCGACAATATCCTTGGCAAAGATGACTTCCATGCCCAGCAGCTCCGACAGGCGCTTGGCCACAGGAGCGAGCGTGAGGCTCTCTTTCCACGTGCCCTTCGGCTTGCCGAGGTGCGAGCAGGCGATCACGGCAGCGCCGTTGTCAAGCAGGTAGCGGATGGTCGGCAGCGCGGCCACGATGCGCTTATCGCTCGTGATCTCGCCGGTCGTTTTGTCCTGCGGGACATTGAAGTCGCAGCGCAGGAGCACCTTTTTTCCGGAAAGCGGGACGTCCCTGACGGTCATTTTGTTGTAGTTCATCTTGCTTCCTCCTGATTTGTGATTTCACACAGGCGTGTGATATGGTATTCAGACATTCAGGTCGATCTGCCCGAGCATGTTCTGCTGGCGCAGTGCTTCATAGCACAGGATCGCCGCCGTGTTGGACAGATTCAGGCTGCGCGCCTCCGCGCGCATGGGGATGCGCAGGCAATGGTCGGCATAGCGCTCGCGCAGCCACTCCGGCAGGCCCTGCGTCTCTTTGCCGAACATGAGCGTCACGTTCGGGGTCGAGAGGTCGGCGTCCACATAGCTCACGCTTGCCTTCGTCGTGAGCAGCCAGAGATTCTCATCGCCGTTTTTGGCAAAATACTCGTCGATGTTCTCATAGACCGAGATATCGACCAGATGCCAGTAATCGAGTCCGGCGCGCTTGACCGCGCGGTCGGAAATGTCAAACCCGAGCGGTTTGACCAGATGCAGCCGCGAACCCGTGCAGGCACAGGTGCGGGCGATGGCACCGGTATTGTTCGGAATCTCCGGCTCCACCAAAACGATGTCTACCATAGTGCTTTCCTCTTACATATTTTTTCTATTTTGACGTCTATTATTTTATCCCGAAGCCGCTTTTTTTGCAATCTCTCTTTTAAATAAAGCTACCACAGGAACGCACTGGATTTCTGAACTTTTCATGAAACATGCCGAAGATGGTTGCGAAATGGATGAAAAAACTTTATAATATCCACAGAATCCATAGATTTCGCGCAAGACCCCATGCGCGGGAGGCATTATGACACAACTTTGCTCCATCTGTCCGCGCGGCTGCGGCGTTGATCGTGCGGGCGGGCAGTTCGGCTTTTGCGCCGTGCCGGACGCGCCGGTCGTGGCGCGGGCCGCGCCGCACTTCGGCGAGGAACCGTGCATTTCCGGCACACGCGGCAGCGGCGCGGTATTTTTCTCGGGCTGCAATCTGCGGTGCGTATTCTGCCAGAACCGCACCATCAGCCGCGGAGAGCACGGAAAAGAAATCACCGTCGCGCAGCTTCGCGGCATTTTTTTGCGTCTGCGCGATGCGGGCGTGCACAACATCAACCTCGTCACGCCGAGTCACTACACGCGACAGATCGCCGAGGCGCTCTCCGGGCTGGAGCTCGGCATCCCGGTCGTCTGGAACAGCTCCGGCTATGAATGCGTCGAGACGCTGCGTATGCTCGACGGGCTCGTGCAGGTATACCTGCCGGACCTGAAATACGCCCTGTCGGAGCCGGCCGCGCGCTACTCCGCCGCGGCGGACTATCCGCAGGTCGCGCGCGCCGCCATTCTGGAGATGTACCGCCAGACCGGTCCGTTCCGGCTCGATGAGGACGGCATGCTGCAGCGCGGCGTGCTCATCCGGCACCTTATCCTGCCGCAGCAGGGGGAAAACACCCGCCGCGTCATCGACTGGGTCGGGCAGACATTTGCACCCGGCCAAGTGCTTTTCAGCCTCATGAGCCAGTACACACCCGTCGGTGATCTGGCGCAGTGGCCGGAGCTGCAGCATCCCATCTCCCCGGAGCTAAACGAAGAAATGTACCAGTACCTGATCGACAGCCCGATCACCGACGGCTTTTATCAGGATCTCGATGCCGCGACCGGCGACATGATCCCGGCATTTGATGGCACCGGCGTTTGAACCACGATCCTATCAATACAGAAAAAGATATACGGAGGTACCCTCATGGAGTACAAAGAGATTCTTGACAGCGCACGCACCTGCATCGGGCCGTACTGCAAAGCCTGCCCGGTCTGCAACGGCAAAGCCTGCGGCAACCAGGTCCCCGGCCCCGGCGCCAAAGCGCCCGGCAGCGGCTTTATCCGCAACTTTGACGCCTGGCAGAAGATCTGCGTCAACATGGACACCATCTGCCCGAACGAACCCGTCGATACGGCCGTGGAGCTGTTCGGCACCATGTACCGCTACCCGTTTTTCGCGGCTCCGCTCGGCGCGATGAAGCTGCACTACGGAGAAAAGTACACCGACCGCGAGTATAACAGCATTCTCGTCAACGCCTGCGCCGACAGCGGCATCGCCGCCTTCACCGGCGACGGTGTGGACGCCGCCGTGTTCCAGGGCGCGATGGAAGCCATCCGCACCGCGGGCGGCGTCGGCGTGCCGACGATCAAGCCGTGGAACCAGGAACTGGTCTTTGAAAAGCTCGATCTGGCCAGGACCAGCGGCTGCAAGGCCGTCGCCATGGACATTGACGGTGCGGGCCTCCCCTTCCTGAAAAATATGACGCCGCCGGCCGGCAGCAAATCCGTGCAGGAACTGGCGGAGATCATCCGCTACGCGGGCATGCCGTTCATCGTCAAGGGCGTCATGACCGTGCGCGGCGCGCAGAAGGCCGCAGAGGCGGGCGCGGCGGCGATCATCGTGTCCAACCACGGCGGCCGCGTGCTCGGCCAGACGCCGGCCAGCGCCGAGGTGCTGCCGGAGATCGCCGATGCCGTCGGCAGCAGCATGAAGATCTTCGTCGACGGCGGCATCCGCACCGGCACGGACGTGTTCAAGGCGCTGGCGCTCGGCGCGGACGCTGTGCTCATCGGCCGCCCGTTCGTGCCGATGGTCTACGGCGACGGCGCGCAGGGCGTGGCAACCTACATCGAAAAGATCGGCAGCGAGCTGCGCGACACGATGGCCATGTGCGGCGTGCACACGCTCGACGAGATCACACGCGACTGCGTGCGCGTAATGTGACCTATATACAGCCAACGAAAAAAGATCCGGGGACAGCCGTCCCCGGATCTTTTCTTTTTCAATCGTCCCAGATCATGGTGGCGAAGTAATCCTCCGGCGTTTCGGCGCGGCGGATCAGGCGCGTAGAGCCGTCCGGCTGCAGCAGCACCTCAGCGCAGCGGAGCTTGCCGTTGTAGTTATAGCCCATGGCGAGGCCGTGCGCGCCGGCATCGTGAATGACCAGCAGATCGCCGATGTCGATGCGCGGCAGCATGCGGTCGACGGCGAACTTGTCGTTGTTCTCGCACAGGCCGCCGACAATGTCATACTTGTGATCACAGGGTGCATCCTCCTTGCCCATGACCGTGATGTAGTGATAAGACCCGTACATGGCCGGGCGCATCAGGTCGCAGGCGCAGGCATCCGTGCCGATGTACTCCTTGTAAATATGCTTGGCATGGATCGCGCGCGTCACGAGATGACCATACGGCGCGAGCATGAAGCGGCCGAGCTCCGTGCACAGGGCCACATCGCCCATGCCGGCCGGGACGAGGATCTCCTCATACACCTTGCGCACGCCCTCACCGATGACGGCAATGTCATTTTCCGATTCCTCCGGCCGATACGGGATGCCCACGCCGCCGGAGAGGTTGATGTACGTGATATGGCAGCCGGTCTCCCGCTGCAGCTCGACCGCGAGCTGGAAGAGAATGCGCGCCAGCGCGGGATAGTATTCATTGGACAGGGTGTTGGATGCCAGAAATGCGTGGATGCCAAACTTCTCCGCGCCCCTGGCCTTGAGCATCCGGAACGCCTCGGTGATCTGCTCGCGCGTCATGCCGTACTTGGCGTCGCCGGGGTTGTCCATGACCTGAAAGCCCTCGCGCGACTCGCCGAGCGAGAACGTGCCGCCCGGATTGAAGCGGCAGCCGATCCGCTTGGGATATAGCCGATCGTCTTTTCCAGAAAGTCCACGTGCGTAATATCATCGAGGTTGATGGTCGCGCCGAGCTTTGCCGCCAGGCGGTAATCCTCGGCCGGGGTCTCGTTGGACGAGAACATGATGTTCTCGCCGACGCTGCCGATGCGCTCGGCCATCATCAATTCCGTAAGCGACGAGCAGTCGCAGCCGCAGCCCTCCTCCTGCAGGATCTTGAGGATGGCGGGGGTCGGCGTAGCCTTCACGGCGAAATATTCCCGGTAGCCGGGATTCCACGAAAAAGCGGCTTTCAGGCGGCGGGCATTCTCGCGGATGCCCTGCGCATCATAGAGGTGAAACGGTGTGGGATAGCGCGCGGCGATGTCCTCAAGCTGCTCCGCTGTTACAAACGGCTTCTTCATTGGAATTCCTCCCTGCAAAACCTAGTATTGTGCTCATTTTAGAAGCCGCTCGGGGCTGTGTCAAGAAGGCAAAGACGTTTTCGCCGTTCCATGCATATGCGCGGCAAAATCATCCCCCTGCTCCGTCATTTTGCCCGGAACGGAAGGGCCTCAGATGTCCTCAAGCGACTCCGTTTCCACCGGCTGGGCCGCATCGACGAAGCGCACCTGCAGCACCGCCTGCGGCCAGTTGACCGAAATGGCCGCCGCCCGGCCGCGTGCCTGCGCCGCCGCGTCGATCTGCAGGCACAGCTCCGCCAGCACCTCGCGCGTCAGATAGCCGCCGCGCCAGTGGAACACCAGCCCCGGCTGCTTCTTGCGCAGCGCCTGGCCGACCCTGCGCGCGACCTCCTCCGGCTTCGTCCACGACAGGCGCTGCAGCTTGTAGTAAAACTGCCCGCCGTCCGTGCAGGGCGGGGCCGGATACAGCAGCGGCCGGTGGTCGCGGAAGATCTTTGTATCGTCGAGATTGAAATAGTCATAGCGCGTGCCGTACTTACTCAGGGAATTGTCAAACGTGGCGTCCAGATGATAGCACTGCCCGCCGAGCTGGACGATGTTCCAGGCGTGCAAGTAGCGCTCGCCATTGGCGCGGTCCCGGTCGCTGACGGCGATCATGCACGGCAGCCCAAGCCCGTCACACAGCAGCTTGACCGTTTTGGCCATGCCCTCGCACACGCCGACGCCGTTGGTCAGCGGGCCAATGACTTCGTGCGAATACGGCTTTTCGAGCTTATCATAGCGGACGTTTTCCACGACGAAATCATGGATCGCGCGCTCCTGCTCCGCCGGCGGAAGACTGCGCAGCGGCCGCAGCAGGCGTGTCACGCGCGCCTCGATCGCCTGCCGGTGCTCCCGGATGCGCTTTTTCTCAAACCGGTACTCCGGCCAGAACTCCACAAACGCCGCCTCCGGCACCGCGCGGCACGAAAAACCAACGGCGTAGAAGATCTCCGGATGATCCAGCCGGAGCTGGAAAAAGAGCGTGCTGAGCGTTTCCATCGGCAGGCGCGGGATGCGCGCCGACGGCGTCAGCTCCTGCAGGCAGGTCAGCATGCCGTGATAGGCCGCGCGCTCCTGCGGCGGAAGCTGCTGGTAATAATACTGTGCGTGCAGCTGCATGGCTTACTGCGCTCCTTTCGTCAGATCGGCGCGCGGGCTGACCTGAAACCGTTTTTTGTACGCCCGTGAAAAGGCGGAATAGTCATGATAGCCGCACTGAAAGCAGGCGTCCGTCGTGCGCATGCCCTGTGCAATGAGGTCGCGCGCCACACGCAGGCGCTTATCCGTGAGGTAGCCGTGAATGGTGAAGCCGGTCTCCTCCCGAAACATACGCATCATATAATATTTGCTGAGGTAAAACGTGTCCGCCAGCGCATCGATGCTGACGTCCTCGGTCAGGTGCGTGTTGAGGTATTCGAGAATGGCCGCCGTCTTCTCGTTGCAGTGCTCGGACGGGGCGTAGTTCACGCCGTCGTCATCCAGCCCGCGGCCCAGCATGACCAGCAGCTGCAGCATCTGCGCCCGCGCGAGCAGGTCGTGCCCGTAGGCCATGCTCCGCTCCTCCGCCTCGAGCGCATCGAGCGTGCGCAGCAGAGCTGCGCGCCGCCCTGTCTCCGGCCGCAGGACAAAGCTCTGCCCATCGGCCGGCAGACGGAAGCAGGCGTCCAGCTGGGAAGCGGCCGTGGACTGTGCGCGGAGAAATTCCGGCGATATGTAGAGGATCACGCGCTCGTAGCGCTGGCTCGGGTCGATCTGCGCCTTGTGGATCGCCCCCTGCCGCACAAGCACCACGTCATACGGCCGCAGCACGTGCGTGCGCCCCTCGACGATGTAGTTCCCGCGCCCGGCCAGAAAGAATACCAACTTGTGAAATTCATGATAGTGGAACGCCGTGTCCTCCGCCAGCGCACTGCTCAGGTGGAACAGACGGAAATCTTCATGCAGGTATCCCCTGCGCTCATAATCGGTCTGCTGCATGGCTCGCCTCCGAAAAAAGCATCTTTTGCAATATATGATAGCATTTTTGTACAATTATTGCAACGGCGAATTGTATATACTGTCACCAAAGCGCTGTTACGGCGCAATCTACACACTGGGAGTGTTGCATTTATGGCCAAGGCAAACGGTTCCAAGTCTTTCTTTAAGACTTACGGATTCCTGATCTTCATGCTCACCGGCATCGTCGCCGGCTGTCTCGTGGGTGCGTTCGCCCCGAACTTCGGCAAAAAGATCGAATTCCTGGGTACACTGTTCATCAACATGATGTTCTGTGTGGTGGTGCCGATGGTGTTCTGCTCCATCGCATCTGCCATCGCCAATATGAAAAGTGTCAAGCGCGCCGGTAAGATCATGGGTGTGACCATCGCAACGTTCCTGGTCACTGCCGCTATCGCCGGTGTCATCATGTACATCGTCTGCCGCATCTTCCCGCTCGTGGATGGTCACTACACCATCACGGAAGGCGAGATCGGCGATACGCTGGGCTTCGGCGACATGATCGTCAACTTCTTTACCAAGCCCGACTTCATGGAGCTGCTGAGCCGTAAGGCCATCCTGCCGCTGATCGTTGCGGCGGTGCTGTTCGGCTTCGGCATCCAGATGAACGGCGGCCCCGAGACAAAGACCGCGCAGGTGCTCGAGGATATCACGGGCTGCATCATGAAGACCGTGAAGCTCATCACCTACTACGCCCCGATCGGCTTCTTCGGCTTCTTTGCCAATCTGGTGTCTACTTACGGCCCGGAGCTGGTCGCCGACTACAGCCGCACGCTCATTATCTACTACGTCATGAGCTTCGTGTACATGTTCGTGTTCTTCCCCATCTACGCCCAGTTCGGCGGCGGCAAGGGCGGCGCGAAGATCATGTTCTCCAAGCTGTTCCGCCCGGCGGCGGTGTCGTTCGGTACCTGCTCGTCCGTTGCGACCATCCCGACGAACATGGAAGTTGCCGATGAGACCGGCATCAGCAAGGATGTCACGGACATTGTGCTGCCCATGGGCGCCACCATGCACATGGACGGCTCGGCCATGAGCGCCATCATCAAGGTCGCGTTCCTGTTCGGCGTGTTCGGACTGGACTTCACGACGGAAAAGGCCATTCTGGCCATCATCGTGGCGGTGTTCTCCTCCGTGGCCATGAGCGGTATCCCCGGCGGCGGCGGTACCGGCGAGCTGGTAGTCTGCACGATCTTCTTCCCCGACCAGCTGGCTGTTGCCTACCCGATCGCACTGGCGATCGGCAACCTCGTCGATCCTCCGGCGACCATGGTCAACTCCGCCGGCGACTATGTTGTGTCCTTCATCGTCTCCCGCTATGTGGACGGCAAGGATTGGCTGCAGAAGGCCATTGCCAAGAAGAGAGAAAGCAAGGCTATCGAGCAGTAATCTGCCGATGTATCAAATTCCTTCCACCCGGAAACACTACGGTGTACCGGATGGGAGGAATTTTTTATGCTTGGAAAAGTCGAGATCTGCGGTGTCAACACGGCCGACCTGAAAGTCCTGAGCAGCGACGCCTGCCGGGCACTGCTCATCCGCGCAAAGCACGGCGACACTGACGCGCGCGAGCAGCTCATTGCCGGCAACCTCCGGCTGGTGCTGTCCGTGATCCAGAAATTCATCGGCCGCGGCGAGAACGTGGACGATCTGTTTCAGGTCGGCTGCATCGGTCTGATCAAGGCAATCGACAATTTTGACGCCGAAAACCACGACGTGCGCTTTTCCACCTACGGCGTACCCATGATTTCCGGGGAGATCCGGCGCTACCTGCGCGACAACAGCCCCATCCGCGTCAGCCGCTCCACGCGCGACACCGCCTATAAGGTCCTGCAGGCAAAAGAGCGCCTGACTGCCGCCTCCGGCCGCGAGCCGACGCTTGACGAGATCGCAAAGGAACTGGACATCCCGCGGCGGGACGTCGTGTTCGCGCTCGACGCGATCAGTGACCCCATCTCGCTCTACGAGCCGATCTACACCGACAACGGCGAGAGCATCTGCGTCATGGATCAAGTCGGCGACACGAAAAACACGGACGAGCAGTGGCTGGAGCATCTGGCGCTCTCGAACGCCATCTCCGACCTCAACGAGCGCGAGAAGAAGATCCTCTCCCTGCGCTTTTACGCCGGCAAGACCCAAATGGAGGTCGCCGGTGAGATCGGCATCAGCCAGGCGCAGGTGTCCCGCCTGGAGAAAAACGCACTCGGCAAGATCCACAAGAACATCTTCCCCTCATAAACCGCAGCCCGGCGCCATAGACTGGTACCAAAACGCTGCGGAGGGATTACCATGAAATGCTGTTTGTCCGATCTGCGATACAAGGAAGTCATCGACCTGACCACCGGGCAGCGGCTCGGCTATGTCTGCGACGCGGAGATCGATCTGGAGCAGGGCAAGATTGTGTCGCTGATCGTGCCGGGGCAAAAAAAGCTCGGCGGTCTGCTCAGCGGCGATGACGACTACATTCTGCCGTGGGAATCCATCTCCAGATTGGGCGAGGATATCATTCTCGCCGAGGTCGCGGCGCAGCAGCCGCGCCGCCGGCGGGAAAAGCGGCAGAATTATCTCTGACAGCCTGAAAAAACGGCAAAAATCCGGGCAAATCCTCTTGCATTGTCCGGATTTCTCTGGTATAATACCAGAGCATTACGCACGGGGGTCGATGTGCGACCATGTGGCTTCGGCCTGGTCGGGCACAATTGACGCCCCCGGAGGTAGCAACTAATTAAAGGAGGAAACAAAAAACTATGGCAGTCGTATCTATGAAACAGCTTCTCGAGGCCGGTGTCCACTTCGGTCATCAGACCCGCAGATGGAACCCGAAAATGGCGGAGTACATCTACTGCGAGCGCAATGGCATCTACATCATTGACCTGCAGAAGACCGTCAAAAAGCTCGAGGAGGCTTACAACTTCGTGCGCACCCTCGCAGAGAATGGCCAGACCATCCTCTTCGTCGGCACCAAGAAGCAGGCTGCGGACGCCGTGAAGGAAGAGGCTTCCCGCGTCGGCATGTACTATGTCAATGCCCGCTGGCTCGGCGGCATGCTCACCAACTTCAAGACCATGCGCACCCGCATCGACCGTCTGGCTCAGCTCAAGAAGATGCAGGAGGACGGCACCTTCGACATGCTCCCGAAGAAGGAAGTTATGAAGCTGCTCGGCGAGATGGAGAAGCTTGAGAAGTACCTCGGCGGCGTCAAGGAAATGAAGAAGCTCCCCGGCGCGCTGTTCGTCGTTGACCCCCGCAAGGAGCACAACGCCATCGCTGAGGCCCGCAAGCTGCACATCCCGATCGTCGCCATCGTCGACACCAACTGCGACCCGGACGAGATCGACTACGTCATCCCCGCGAACGACGACGCGATCCGCGCCATCCGCCTGATCTCTTCCACCATGGCCAACGCCGTGCAGGAAGGCCGTCAGGGCGCCGACGCTGAGGAAGCTGCTTCCGAGGAAGAGGCCCAGAAGGTCGAAGAGTAATTGAAAAACTGCAAGGGCGGGCCGCGTACCCGCCCTTCTGATAAAACAATAAAGGAGAAAGAATTATGGCATTTTCTGCTGCTGATGTGAAAAATCTGCGTGAAATGACCGGCGTCGGCATGATGGACTGCAAAAAGGCCCTCACCGCTGCTGACGGCGATATGGATAAGGCTGTGGAATGGCTCCGTGAGAAGGGCCTCGCCGCTGCTCAGAAGAAGGCCGGCCGCATCGCCGCCGAGGGCATGGCTTACGCCGCCGTCGTCGATGGTATCGGCGTGATCGTCGAGGTCAACGCGGAGTCTGACTTCGTGGCCAAGAACGACCTGTTCGTGGATTACGTCAAGGGCGTCGCCGCCGTCGTCGCCAAGGAGAACCCGGCTGATCTCGACGCGCTGTACGCCTGCGCTTACGGCAACGGCAAGACCGTGCTCGAGGAGCAGAACGATAAGGTCCTCGTCATCGGCGAGAACATCAAGGTCCGCCGCTTCGCGCGCTACGACACCGGCCTGAACGTCCCCTATGTCCACATGGGCGGCCGCATCGCCGTGCTTGTCAACCTCGAGACCGAGTCCACCGACGCTGCCGTCGTCGAGCTGGGCAAGGACATCGCCATGCAGATCGCGGCTCTGAACCCGACCTACAAGGATAAGAGCGACGTCTCCGAGGAGTTCATCGAGAAGGAAAAAGAGATCCGCCTGGCGCAGGCCAAGGAAGATCCGAAGAACGCCAAGAAGCCCGACGCCATCATCGAGAAGATCGTCATGGGCGGCATCGGCAAGTACTTCAAGGAGATCTGCCTGCTGCAGCAGCCGTTCGTTAAGGACGACAAAGTCTCCGTTGAGGAACACATCGCCGCCGTCGCCAAGCAGGTCAGCGCCTCCATCAAGCTCGTGAACTACACCCGCTTTGAGAAGGGCGAAGGCATTGAGAAGCGTCAGGACGACCTCGCCGAGGAAGTTGCGAAGCTCATCAAGTAAATTTCACTTCTATTCTGCATCCCGCGGCTCCGAACCGGGCCGCGGGATATTTCTGTCTGTGTCATCCTTTTTGTGGGAGATCAGCGGCAAAAACCGCCGTTTTTCGGGAGTAGAGTGGCTCTACGGCCGTGTAGAGCCGCATTTTTTCCGGTAGAGACCGTAAAATTGGAACGTAGACAGAGAAAAATGACAGTAGCTTGTATTTATGCGCCAGCGGGTGTACGGATAAAGAGCGCACACCGTGCAGCACTTTGAGCAAGCAAAGGAGCACTCACATGATCCAGATCTTTACCGACACGTCGGCAAACCTGCCGGCTGTTTACATTCAGAAATATTCCCTGCGCGTCATCCCGCTGACGTACTTCGTCGACGGCGTTGAAGCGCATCAGGATCCTGCTGTTGATTTCGACGGGAAAGCCTACTATGACGCCATGCGCAGCGGCACGCCCGTATCCACCACCATGATCAACCTTGCCGCGTTTCTCGAGCCGTTGCACGCGGCGCTGGCGGCCGGCGACGACGTGATCTATATCGGCATGTCCGGCGGCATCAGCGGCACGGCGCATGCGGCCGCCATGGCCGTGCAGGAGCTGCAGGAAGAATTCCCGGAGCGGAAAATCGCCGCCATTGACACCTATGCCGCCTCGCTCGGCGAAGGGCTGCTGGTGATCGAGGCCGCGCGTATGCTCGAAAACGGCGCGCCTTTCTCGCTGATCGTCGAGCAGATCTCCCGCCGCCGCCATACGATGTGCCAGTACTTCACGGTCGATGACCTCGCCTATCTGGAGCGCGGCGGCCGCGTGAGCAAGGCTGCCGCCATCGTCGGCACCGTGCTCAAGATCAAGCCGCTGCTGCGCGGCGATGACGAGGGCAAGATCGTCCTGTGCGGCAAGACGCGCGGCCGCAAGCAGTCGCTCACCGCGCTGGCGGACTTTTACGAGAAGCTCGTCGCCGACAAGTCCGAGGAGATCGGCATCGCGCACGCAGACGATGCAGCCGGCGCGCAGTTTCTGCTCGATGCGCTGCGTCAGCGCGGCTTCACCGGCGAATGCCTGACCGTGTGCTACGAGCCCGTCACCGGCTCGCACGTCGGCCCCGGCACGGTGGCGCTGTTTTTCCAGGGCATCCACAGATAAACGAAAACCCGGAGGACGTGTCCTCTGGGTTTTTTATGTCTCTTTCCGGTCGACCTGCCGGATCATTTTCTCGAACTTCGCGCGCGGGCCCATGACCTCGCGCCCACAGCCGAGGCAGCGGAGCTTGAAATCCGCGCCGATGCGCAGCACCTCCCAGCGTTTCTCGCCGCAGGGGTGCTGTTTTTTCATCGTCAGAATGTCGCCGACCTGAATGTCCATCGCTCACTCCCCCTTGATGCGCTGCCAGTAGGCACGCGCCGCCTGCTCGGTCTTGTTGTCACCGTATTCATAATAGTGCTTTCCCTTCAGCTCATCGGGCAGGTACTGCTGCTGCACCCAATGACCCGGGTAGCCGTGCGGATACTTGTAGCCCTGCTCACGCTCGAAGCCCGTGCCGTCGGCATGGACGTTCTGCAGCTCACGCGGGATGGGCCCCGCCTTCCCTGCCCGAACGTCGGCGATCGCGGCGTCGATGGACATGACAACGGAGTTGGACTTCGGCGCCGTGGCCAGCAGCAGCACTGCCTCCGCCAGCGGCAGCCGCGCCTCCGGCAGGCCGAGCTGGAGCGCGCTGTCCACGCAGGATTTCACGATCATGGCCGCCTGCGGATAGGCAAGGCCGATATCCTCACTTGCCGAGCACAGGATGCGCCGGCACGCACCGATCAGGTCGCCGGCCTCGAGCAGGCGCGCCAGATAATGCAGCGCCGCGTCGGGATCCGAGCCGCGCAGCGACTTCATGAGCGCGGACACGACGTCATAGTGATCGTCGCCCGCACGGTCATAGTGCATGGCGCTGCGCTGCGTGATGTTCTCGGCATCCGCGCGCAGAAGGCGGATGGTATTCCCCTCTCTCGGTGCCGCCGAAAAGAGCAGCTCGACCGCATTGAGCGCCTTGCGCACATCGCCGCCGCAGACGGACGCGATATACCCCGCCGTGCCCGGCTCGATGTCTGCCGTGACGTTTTCCCGTGCGCTGAGAATGGACACCGCGCGCAGCACGGCCTTTTCCACCTCGGCGGCCGGCACCTGCTTGAACTCAAACACCGTGCTGCGGCTGAGCACCGCGTTATAGACATAGAAATACGGGTTTTCCGTTGTAGAGGCAATGACCGTGATGCGGCCGTCCTCCATGAACTCCAGCAGCGACTGCTGCTGCTTTTTGTTGAAGTACTGGATCTCGTCGAGATACAGCAGCACACCGCCGGGCGTGAGCATGGTGTCGAGCTCGGCAATGATATTTCGGATATCCGAAATGCTCGCAGTCGTGGCGTTCAGGCGGCGCAGGGTGCGGTTCGTGCTGGCCGCGATGATGCTTGCGACCGTGGTCTTGCCGGTGCCGGACGGACCGTAAAACACCATATTCGGGATCTCGCCGGATTCCACGATGCGGCGGAGCATCCCGTTCGGGCCCAGAATATGCTTTTGCCCGACGACATCGTCGAGCGTGGTCGGCCGGATCTCATCCGCCAATGGTCTGTACATAGCGCGCCTCCTGTGATGCAATGGCGATATTATACCGCATTTTGCGCGCCTTGGCAACTCGCCGCACTTGGCAGGCGGCGCAAAATGTGCTACACTGCCGGAGAGGTGAACAATATGCGCACACCGGAACAAGTGCAGGAGATCCTCCGCTGTCTGGCGCAGGCCTACCCCGCGGACTGCTCCCTGCAATATCAGAAAGATTATGAACTGCTGTTTGCCGTGCGGCTGGCAGCGCAATGCACCGACGAGCGCGTCAATCAGGTCACGCCGGCGCTCTATGCGCGCTTTCCGACGCTCGAGGCGTTTGCCGCCGCCGAGCCCGAGGACGTAGAGCCATATGTCCACTCCTGCGGCTTTTACCGGGCGAAGGCGCGGGACATCGTCCTGTGCGCGCGCAAGCTCGTCGCGGAATACGGCGGCCGCGTGCCGGACACGATGGAGGCCCTCACTTCCCTGCCCGGCGTCGGCCGCAAGACGGCCAACCTCATTCTCGGCGACGTGTACCACAAGCCTGCCGTGGTCGTGGACACGCACTGCATCCGGCTCTCGAACCGCATGGGGCTTGTAGACGGGCTGAAAGACCCCGTCAAGATCGAGAGCGCACTGCGCAAGATCCTGCCGCCGGAGGAATCGTCCGACTTCTGCCACCGGCTCGTGCTGCATGGCCGCGCCGTGTGTACGGCACGCAAGCCGATGTGCGGCCGGTGCTGCGTGCGCCATGTGTGCCAGACGGCGGAGGAGGCGGACGCATGAAGCCCATCGCCCACATCCACAGCGACTTTGCCACGAAGTTTGGCATCCCGCGCCAGAGCGGCGTAGTCGGGAGTTTACAGGCCGAGATCATTTTCGAGCCGGAATTTCGCAGCCGCGACGCCGTGCGCGGGCTGGAAGCGTTCTCGCACATCTGGCTCATCTGGGAGTTTTCCGAGAACGTGCGCGCCGACTGGTCGCCGACCGTGCGTCCGCCGCGTCTGGGCGGCAATGTGCGCATGGGGGTGTTCGCCACGCGCTCGCCGTTCCGGCCGAACCCGATCGGTCTGTCGTGCGTGCGTCTGGAGGACATTACATTTTCCGACGCGCGCGGCCCGGTGCTCCATGTCGCCGGGGCGGACCTGATGGACGGCACGCCGATCTACGACATCAAGCCCTACATTCCCTACGCCGACTGCCATCCGGAGGCGACGGAAGGCTTCACCGGGCAGGTGGAAATGCAGGCGCTGACGGTGGAGATTCCACCGGAGCAGCTCTCCCGCTTCCCGGTTGAGAAGCGCGACGCACTCGTCGGTGTGCTCGCGCAGGATCCGCGCCCGCGGTATCAGGCAGACGCCAGCCGTGTCTACGGGCTGGAATTCGGCGGTTATGAGGTGAAATTCACGGTCAGTGACCAAATACTGGCCGTCACGGACATTGCAAAAAAAGACTCGTGAACTTCACGAGTCTTTTTCATATTTCAGCTGATACAGGTCCGTGCGCCGCGCGCGCAGGACCGGGATCTGCGCACGGACGGCGTCCGTCTCCGTAAGGTCGATGTCACAGATCAGCAGCTGCGGCGCTTCCTCCGCCTGCGCCTGTACGCGCCCCCACGGGTCGCACACGAGCGAGTGGGCATAGGAAACATAGCCCGCCGTCTCGTCCCGCGCCGGAGCGCAGCCCGCGACGAAGCACTGGTTATCCAGCGCCCGCGCGCGAAACAGCAGCTCCCAGTGCGCCGGTCCGGTCGTCATGTTGAACGCCGCCGGCACCACGATCAGCCGCGCGCCCTCGAGCGCCAGAATGCGAAAGAGCTCGGCAAAGCGCACGTCAAAGCAGATTGCCACGCCGAGTTTTCCGAACGGCGTGTCCACGAGCGTGTATTGCTGCCCGGGCGAGAGCGTGTCAGACTCGAAAAAGCGCTGGCCGCCCGCCACGTCGATATCGAACAGGTGCACCTTGCGGTGCTTCGCCTGCTGCGTCCCCTGCGGATCAAACACGTAGCAGGTGTTGTAGATCGCGTCCCCATCGCGTTCCGGCACGGAGCCTGCGACGAGCCAGACGCCGCATGCGCGCGCCGTGTCGCGCAGCAGACGCCACGTCTCGCCGCCCTGCGGCTCGGCGTATTGCACAAACGCCGCATTGTTATACGGGCAGCACCACATCTCCGGCAGCACGATCAGATCACAGCCGGCCGCAGCGGCATCGCGCACATAGCGGCGCATGGCTGCGCCATTTTCCGCTTTTGACGCCGTGACCGGCATCTGGCACAGGCCAAGTTTCATGGTATCCCTGCTTTCACATGCATGATGCATCCAGCATAGCGGAAAATGACGGCGCTGTCAAACGTTTCTGACCGCGCGCACGTCGCTGCCGCAGTGCGGGCAGTACGTCTTTTTGCCGGTGAAAAACATCATGCCGAGGTAGCGATGGCAAAACAGGCAGCGCTGTGTGCGCGCGGCAATGACCGCGCCCAGCACGATGCACCCCAGTGCTACATATATCAGTGCCCAGATGCCATAGTAGCAGCTGCTGCCGTACAGGCCCAGGCCAAACAGAACCAAAACGCTCGAAATACCGTCCCAGAGCTTTGGATGCTTCATACGATCGCCTCCAAGAATGCTTGAGAGGCCATGATATTCTTTTCGTGTGAAGTTCAAAACCATGTATATGTAAAATGCGGGTGAAATGCAGCGATTGCATTTCACCCGCACGCGCGCGTTTATGCGTACATGGCACCCAGAATCACGCCCAGAATCCCGACCATAATCGAGAGCGCAACACCGACAACGAAGCCATCCAGCGCCCATTTGCCGATCGCTTTGGCGCGCACCGGCGTCGTATTCTGGAAGCACAGGAACAGGATCAGGCCGATCACCGGGAACAAAAACGCCAGAATGTTCAGACCTGCCGACGGTTTATCCTCCTGCTGGTTCGCCGGCGCCTGCACCGCGCAGCCGCAGCTCGGGCACACGACCGCCTCGTCTACCAGCTCTTTGCCGCATTGACTGCAGTATTTCATCTCGTTTTCCTCCGTTGATATCTCTGAGTGAAAGCATCGCTTCATTGGTTGTATACTAGCATATCGTTTCCCGATTTACAATCCGAAAATTCACAAAATATTCATCTTTTCAGCAAAAAACGACCGCAGCCGGATCGGCCGCGGTCGTTTTCGTGTATCAGATCACTCTTCCCAGTTGTGCCACACGTTCTGGACGTCTTCGTTGTCCTCGAACATGTCGAGCATCTTCTGGAGATTCTTAATGTCGCCCTCATCGGTGAGCTTGATGGTGTTCTGCGGCACCATCTCCACCTGCGCGCTCAGCAGCTCATAGCCGTCGTTCGTGAGCGCCTCGGCCACCGATGCCACATCGTCGGGATCAGTATAGACCGTGTAAACACCCTCGTCGGGCGCAAAGTCGGCCGCGCCGGCTTCGAGCGCGTCCTCCATGACCTTGTCTTCGTCGAGCTCCTGATCCTCGTCATTGATAACGATGACGCCCTTCTTATCAAACGACCACGACACGCAGCCGGTCGCCCCCATGTTTCCGCCGTACTTATCAAAGTAGTGGCGCACCTCGGATGCAGTACGGTTGCGGTTGTCAGTCATTGTCTCGACGATGATGGCGACGCCGGACGGACCGTAGCCTTCGTAAGTGATGGACTCGTAGTTATCCGTGTTGCCGGAGCCGAGCGCCTTGTCGATCGTGCGCTTGATGTTGTCATTCGGCATGTTGGCGGCTTTCGCCTTGGCGATGACAGCTGCGAGGCGGGAATTGTTATTGGGGTCGCCGCTGCCGCCCTCTTTGACGGCCACGATCATCTCACGGGCGATCTTCGTGAACGCCTGCGCGCGCTTGGCGTCCTGCGCGCCTTTGGTTTTCTGTATATTATGCCACTTGGAATGTCCGGACATAGTCACAACTCCTCTTGCTAAAATGCTTTGAATATTTTAGCACACTCCGGGCCGCGTGGCAAGAAAAATCCGCATATTTGCGCGAAAACTACGCCTGCGTTTTGGGAATAAGGAGATATTGCGGCGCCTCAGCCATGGCGGCATCGTCCGTGAGGCCGTTCGTTTCGCGGATGAGCCGCTCGCTCGAGCAGTAGCGCTTGGCAAGCGTCCACAGGTCTTCCCCGCCCCAGCGTACGATCGTCAGCGACGGTACAGAGGCATACGGGCAGGCGCGCTCCTGCGCCGTCGCCCCGGTGACCTGCCGGAGGTCGGACTCCTGCAGTGCGGCCGTCCGCACCGTCACCGTCACACGGATCTGAAACCCATCCGCCGTGACCGTCACCACCGGCTCTTCCGGCTGCACGCTCAGCAGCTCCAGCCGCGCGCCGTCGGCCGGCTCGAGCGGCAGGTGCAGACGCTTTTCCATGCAGGATACGTGCTGCTCCGTGTCCGCCGCGAGCAACCGGACGAGCACATCGCAGCCGTCCTCCGTCACGCCGCAGACAACGGCCCGCCGGGACACGACCGTCAGCGAGGCGGCCTCACACGCAAGCGTACCCTCCGCCGACAGGCGCAGCGGCTCGCCCGACTGCACCGTACCGGCCGCTACCGTCTCGCGCTCAAGCGTGAGCTCTGCCGTGTTGCAGTAGGCGTCCGTCACGCAGTCAGCCACCGCATCCGCAAGGCACACCGTCTGCGCGACAAGATGGTACTCCGCCTCCAGTGCCGCGCCGTCGGCCGCGGCGCTCACGTTCAGGTAGGCCGCCGTGAGGTTGACGGTCGTGTGCAGCAGGCACGGCGATGTGTCCGCCGGGCAGTCGAGCATCTGGGAAAACGCCGTCTCAAAGGTCTCGACCGCCGGGCACATCTGCCCCTGCGGGAGATAGGTGACTGCCGCGCACACGCGCCCCTGCAAAATGACGCGGCTGCCGGCCGCGCTGACATCGTCGAGCAGCACGGTCTCCGTGTGGCAGAGCAGGCGGTCGGCCTCGGGCTGGCCGGACAGGAAGCGGTGCGTCTCCGAGACGGTGAACGTCTTTTCCTCCACGGACACCGGAATCTGCACGCGGAGCGTTTCCGTGCGCGTGAACACTGCGCCGCCATCGCCCTCGATCCGGTCCGTGAGAGCGAGCTCCGTCTCCCGATAAGCATGCAGGCACAGGCTCAGCCGCGCCGTGACACGCACCTTGCGCGAATTGACGGCGCGCGCGTCCAGCGCGGTGAGCGTACAGCGCAGCCACGGCCGCACGTCCGGTGAGAGCGTCTCGCCGCTGATGCGCACCTTCACCGGCAGCTCCACCGGGAAGCTGCGCAGAGCGCCGCCCTCCTCCGCGTAGACCACATCGGCCGCGATGCTGCCCTCGATCTGCGCGCTCTTGTCCGAAAAATCCAGATTCCAGAGGCAGAACGTGCCCTCCGCGACCACGATCGCGCCGATGTCCCCCAGCGCATCGGGCACAACGGCGTCCACGCTGCAGGTCTCTTCCTCCGTGCGGTCAAACACCCGCGCGTACATCATGCGTTTCTGCTTGCCCAGTTGTAGTTCCATAAAGATGTGCTCCTTGTCGTTTTTGTACATCCTTATGCCGGGCGCGCGCCGGTTATGCCGCCGTCAACAGCGCAGCAGCCAAATGCCCGCCGCAATGAGCGCACCGCCGAGCGCAAACCACCAGAAGCCGGCCGGCAGCACCAGCGCCAGAATGATGAACACACCGGCGACCACGCACGCGATGCCGATCCAGAAGCAAATCCCCCGCCGTCGAAACATAAAGCACCGCCCTCCGCTTGCAGGTTCTCCCTACAGTGTATGCGGAGGGCGGCGCTTTGGTGCGTCACTTCTTCTTTTCCCAGTCATTGACCTGGGCCGAGAGCGCGTACAGGCGCGCATAGCTCTCATGGCGCTCCGGCGCGATCTTGCCTGCCGCCACGGCGGCGAGGACGGCGCAGCCGGGCTCTTTCAGGTGCGCGCAGTCACGAAATCGGCACTGGCCGATATACGGTCGAAACTCCCGGAACGCATATTGCAGATTTTCGCACGAGATGGGGTCGACCATGTCCACCTCAAACGAGGCAAAGCCCGGCGTATCGGCGACGAACGTATCCGCTCCAAGCGCATAGAGCTCGACATGGCGCGTTGTGTGCTTGCCGCGGCCGAGCCGTTCGCTGACGGCCCCGGTCGCAATGCCGAACGACGCATCGAGCGCATTGAGCAGGCTTGATTTTCCAACGCCGGAGTTGCCGGTGAAGGCGCTGGTCTTCCCGCGCAGTGCATCGCGCAGCTCGTCGACGCCGAGCCCCGTCGCCGCGCTCGTGCGCAGGACGCGAAAGCCGATGGAGCGGTAAATAGCATAGAGATGATCCGCCGGGTCAAGGTCGCACTTATTGAGGCAGACGACCGGCTCGCAGTCGGCATTTTCCGCGATGGCGACCACGCGGTCGATCAGAAACGGATCGGTGACGGGGTTGACGTTCGCCGCGATCATGATGAGCTGGTCAATATTCGCCACCGCCGGGCGGATAAACGCATTGCGCCGCGGCAGGACGGTGTCGATGCGGCCCTTGCCGTGCGCATCGAAGCTGACCTCCACACGGTCGCCGACCAGCGGACTGCACCCGTCGTACCGGAAACGTCCGCGGGCCTTGCACTCCACGATCTGATCGCCGGCGGCCACATAGTAAAAGCCGCTGAGCGCCTTGATGATGACACCCTGCACCATAAGCGTTGTTGCTCCTTTATCTCTTTACGGTTTTGCCGGCCCGTCGGAGACCCAGATATAGACCTTACTGTACTCCGTGAGCTGTGTGTTGGCCGGCGCGCTCTGCTTAAAGACTGTGCCCTGTTTGGCGTCGTTGGTCTCTTTGTACGTGCCGCCATAGCACAGGCCGCTGCTCTCGATGCGCGCGATGGCGGCTGACTCCGTCAGCTCCGACAGGTCGGGCACCGTGACCGGGCGCAGCTCGGGGCCGCCGCTGACGATCAGCTTCACGCTCGACCCTGCGGCCGCCTTTTCGCCGGGCGCAGGCTCGCAGCTGATGACATACTTTGCCGTCACGTCCTTGGAGGCCTGAAACTCCGTCGTGACCGTAAAGCCGGCTTTTTCCAGCGCGGCCGTCGCCTTCTCATAGTCCTCGTTGATGACATACGGCACATCGGTCATGACGACGCCGGTGCTGACGGTGAGCTGCACGTTGATGCCGTCCGAGACGCGCATGCGGCTCTTGCCCGCCACCGGATCCTGCTCGATGATGATGCCGTCCGGCACGTCGGGATCGACCGTGTATACGACCGTGAAGTGGTAATCGGCATACTGCTTGTCGTTGACGACCGCCTCATAGGACTTGCCGGTAAAGTCCGGCACATCCACGCGCTCCGCCGTGCGGAACAGATCCTCAAGCCAGAAATTCCACAGAAACACAAACAGCAAAATGGCAAAGACGCCGACCGAGAAAATGCCCGTGAAATAACTCACGCGCTTGGCCCGCTTGCGCCGGCGCTGGTATGCTTCCTCCGTCAGGTCCTGACCCACACCGAAAAAGGAGTCCTTTTTCTCCGCGCTCTCCCGCCGCCGCTCGACAAGCGGACGCTGCTGATTGAGGTGCTTTTTGCAGGCATTGAGCGCTTTGAGCATCTCCCCCGCCGACTGATAGCGCTTGCGCAGATCCGGCTCCATGGCGCGGAGCGTGATGCGCTCAAGCTCCTCGGGGATGTCGCTGTTCCACTCCCGCGGCGGCTTGGCGCTGCCGGCGATGTGCATGAGCGCGATCTCCTCCGGGGTATCCGCGTCATACGGCAGGTGGCCCGTGAGCATCTCATAGAGCACGACACCGAGGGAATACAGGTCGCTGCGCGCGTCGGCATTGAGGCCCTTGGCCTGCTCGGGCGCGATATAGTGCACGGAGCCGATGGCCTGCCCGCTGCGCTCCTCGTGAATGTTCTCGAGCGCGGCGATGCCGAAGTCAGCGACCTTGACCATGTCATCGTTCGTGATCATGATGTTCTGCGGCTTGATGTCCCGGTGGACGATGCCGTGGGCGTGCGCGTGCTGCAGCGCCTTGCAGATCTGCGTGGCGTAGTGCAGCGCCTCCGTGGCGCTGAATACACCGTGCTCCGCCATGCGCTGTTTGAGCGTCTCGCCCTCGATGAGCTCCATGACAATATACTCCGTCTCGCCGCTGTGGCCGACATCGTAGACCGAGACGATATTCGGCTGCGAGAGCATGGCGACCGCGTGCGCCTCCGCCTGAAAGCGGTTTTTCAGCTCGGCATCCGCCGCCATCTCATCGCGCAGGATCTTGACGGCAACATAGCGGTGCAGCTTGTGGCACATGGCCTTGTAGACGACCGACATGCCGCCGCTGCCGATGATCTCCAGGATCTCGTAGCGGTCGTCGAGCATCTGACCGATATAGCGATTCATTGATTGTTCCATAGTGATCCCCCTGTTGCGCTTCAGCGGAAAAGAACGAGCGCGGTCACATTGTCGCGCGCACCGCGTGCCAGCGCCGCCGCGATCAGGCGGCCGCAGATCTGCTTTGCATCCCGCGAGCCACGGCAAAAATCATGCATCTGGCCCTCCGACAGCGTGTTGGACAGCCCATCCGTGCACAGCAGCAGCCGCGCACCCAGCGGAAACGGCAGCGTGCGGCAGTCCGGCTCGACCTGCGGGCCGACGCCGACGGCGCGCGTGATCACGTTCCGCCGCGGGTGACGGTGTGCCTGCTCCGGCAGCACCTGACCGCTTGCGACCAGCTCCTGCACGAGCGAGTGATCCGTCGTCAGCTGCTGCATTCGACGCAGCCCGACCAGATATGCGCGGCTGTCGCCAACGTGCAGCACCGTAAGCCTTCCGCGGCGCACGCAGGCGGCGACGATCGTCGTGCCCATGCCGCACAGGTCAGGCTCCGCGCACGCACAGTCATAGACCGCGCGGTTGGCCGCGTCGCAGGCGTGGCGCATGGCGGGTTCGACCGCGCTGCCCGCCATCATTTCGCGGCGAAAATCCGCCAGAAACGTGGACACTGCCAAATCGCTTGCGAGCTTCCCCCCGGCAGCGCCGCCCATCCCGTCGCAGACGACGGCGACGGTGCAGCCCTTGCGCCGGATGTGCGCGCAGGCGGCGCGATCCTGATTCTCCTTGCGGACGGTCCCCCTGTCCGACTGTGCAAAGCAGTTCATGGGCTCTCTCCCTTCAGGCGCGGTGATCGGCAACCTTTTTGCGCAGCTGGCCGCAGGACGCATCCACATCGCTGCCGAGCTTGCGGCGCACGGTCACATTCACACCCGCATGCTCCAGAATGCGGATGAACGCCTTGAGATGCTCCGGCGTGGACGGCCGGAACGCGCGCTCTTCCACGTGGTTGAGCGGGATGAGGTTCACGTGCGCGCAGACACGCCGCGCGTGCTTGGCCAGCAGCCTGGCGTGCTCCGGCGTGTCGTTCACGCCGTCGATCATGGCGTATTCAAAGGAAATGCGCCGGCCGGTCGCTTCATAATACCGGGCGCAGGCGTCAATGAGCGCCGCCACGCCGCGGCCGTGGTTGGCCGGCATGATCTTCGAGCGGGTAGCATCGTCCGGCGCATGCAGGGAGACCGACAGCGTCAGCTGCAGGTCGCGCGCCGCCAGATCGTCAAAGCGCTCGATGAGGCCGCACGTGGACAGCGAAATGTGGCGCATGCCGATGTTTTCCCCGTCCGGGTGGTTGACCAGCGCAAGAAAGCGCATAACATTGTCAAAGTTATCGAGCGGCTCGCCGATGCCCATGAGGACGATGTTGGAGATCTTGCTGCCGGACTCCCGCTCGGAATAGAGCACCTCGTCGAGCATTTCCGACGGCTCAAGATTGCGGATCAGGCCGCCGATCGTCGACGCGCAGAACGCGCATCCCTGCCGGCAGCCGACCTGCGAGGAGATGCAGACCGTGTTGCCGTGCTTATAGTGCATGACGACGGTCTCGACGGCGTTGCCGTCGCCGAGCTGCCAGAGATATTTGATCGTCCCGTCGATGGCTGACACCTGCTTGCGCAGCATCTCGAGCTTGGAGATGAAAAAGCGCTCGGAGAGCGCGGCGCGCAGGTCCTTGGACAGGTTCGTCATCTCGTCAAACGACGTCACGCCGCGCGCGAGCCACTGAAAAATCTGCTTGGCGCGGTATTTCGGCTGCCCCATTTCGGCGAGGGCCGCCGCGATCTCCTCGGGGAGCATAGCTTTGATGTCTCTCATTTGTGTCTCCTCAGCTTACAAACAAAAAATCCGTCCGTGCCGTGTTCCTGCGGCCAGAAGGTGAACATACCGTCCGCCGTGTCCGCCCCCGGCAGCGGCAGCGAAAATGCCTCGGCAGAAAACTCCGGATGCGTGTGCAGGAAGTCGCGCACAACATCTTCGTTCTCCCGCGCGAGCACCGTGCATGTGGAATATACCAGCACGCCGCCGGGCTTCACGCACGGCGCAAGGCCGGTGAGAATGTCGCGCTGAATGGCCGGCAGACGCGCAAGCTCCGCCGGATCTTTGAAGCGGATCTCCGGCTTCTTGCGGATGACGCCCAGACCGGAGCACGGCACATCGGCTAGCACCACGTCCATCGCTCCGATCAGGTCCGCATCCGGACGGCGGGCATCCATCGTGCGCGTTGAAATGCACGTCAGGCCCAGCCGCTCAGCCCCGGCGCGGATGCGCTTCCATTTATTTTCGTGAATATCGCAGGAAATCATACATCCCTGATCGTGCATCTGCACTGCGGCGGCGAAGCTTTTGCCGCCGGGTGCGGCGCAGGCATCGAGCACGCGCATGCCCGGCTGCACGCCAGAAACGAGCGCCGCGCAGTGCGCGGCCGCGTCCTGCACATAAAACCAGCCGTCAGCAAAGGCGCGCGCGGCCGCCAGATTGCCGCCATGGCACAGCAGCGCGTCCGGAAGCCACGGGTGCGGCTCTGCCTCGATGCCGTCCGCGCGCAGGGACGCCATGAGAGCATCCGCCGTCGTTTTCAGGGTGTTCACCTGCAGGCAGGCCGGAGCGTCGGCGTTGTTCGCCGCCAGCGCCCGCTCGGCAAACGCATAGCCATGCGCGTCGATATACCGCTGTGCCAGCCAGCGCGGGTGGCTGTAGCGCACGGCAAGATAGTCCGCCGTGCCCGCGCCCGGAATCTCCGGCAGCGCGTCCCGGTGCTCCGCCACACGGCGCAGCACCGCGTTGACAAGACCGGATGCACGCGCACAGCCGCCCTTGCGGCAGAGCGCGACCGCCTCGTTCACGGCGGCGCGCGGCGGGATTTTATCCAGCAGCACGATCTGATAAGCAGACAGCCGCAGCAGGTCGAGCACCTTCGGCTCGAGCTTTTGCAGCGGCGTTGTGCAGTAGACGGAAAGATAATGATCCAACAGGGTCAGATTTTGCAGCGTGCCGTAGCAGATGCGCGCCGCAAGCGCGGCATCGCGCGGCTCCAGCTGTGCATTTTGCAGGACGGCATGGAGCGCAGCGTCCGACCACGCGCCGTTTTTGCGCCAGCGCTGCAGCGCAGTCCAGGCGGCTTCCCGGGCAGTCATGGCCATGGTCAGCCCTCAACGGGCAGCGTGTGCCCGAGCAGGTAGTCGGCCGCCGACATGCGCTTTTTCCCCGGCGCCTGCAGCTGCGTGATGCGCACCGTCTGCCCACCGGCGCAGGCGACCGTGACGCCGTCTTTCCCGGCGGCCACGATCGTTCCGGGCGCTTTGTGCGTCGTGCGCTCGGAGTAATCCGCCGCATGGATCTTGAACGTCTGCCCGCCGAGCTCCGCTGTTGCGACGGGCCACGGCTCGAGACCGCAGATGTGCTTGATGATCGCACGCGGGTTCTGATCCCAGTCGATGGGCGAATCGTCGCGCGTGAGCGGACGGGTATACGTCGCCTGGCTGTGATCCTGCGGCGTGCGCGGCGCGGTGCCCGCGGAGATATCGCGCAGCGTGCGCACGAGCAGATCCGCTCCCATGACGGCAAGGCGGTCGAAGAGCTCTCCCGCCGTCTCGAATTCACCGACCGGCGTCTGAGTGGCATAGATCACGTCACCGGTGTCCATCTCGCTGTCGAGGTACATGGTCGAAACGCCGGTCACGGCATCGCCGTTGAGCACCGCCCACTGGATCGGCGCAGCGCCGCGGTACTTCGGCAGCAGCGAGCCGTGGACGTTCACCGCCCCGTAGGGCGCGACCGCGAGCAGGTCATCCGGCAAAATGCGGCCATAGGCCACAACAACGAGAATGTCCGGCCGCAGGCTCTGGAGATCAGCCAGCGCCGTGCCGTCGCGCATCTTTGCCGGCTGGAACACCGGGAGCCCCGCCGCGAGCGCGATCTCCTTGACCGGACTCGGCTGAAGCTTCATGCCACGATTTTTCGGCTTGTCCGGCTGCGTGAACACGCCGACCACGTCAAACCGCTCGTCGAGCAGGCGCTGCAGGGACACGGCCGCAAAATCCGGCGTGCCCATAAACACGATGCGCATGCGCCTCACCCCTTCGCCTGCTGCTCAAGCTCCTCGGGAGAGAGCATCCGGATCGCCTTGTCGATGAACAGGACGCCATCGAGATGGTCGATCTCGTGGCAGAAGGCGCGCGCCGTCAGGCCGCGGCCCTCGACCTCGAACCATTCACCATGGCGATCCTGCGCGCGGACCTTCACATAGTCCGGGCGCTGGACGATGCCGAACTCGTTCGGAATGCTCAGGCAGCCCTCGGCGCCGGTCTGCTCCCCGGCCGTCTCCACGATAGTGGGGTTGATGAGCTCGATCATATACTCCTCTTCCCCGTCCGGGACGTTCGTCTCGAGCACGATGACGGCGCGGCGCAGCACGCCGACCTGCGGCGCGGCAAGGCCGACGCCGTTGGACTCGGCCAGCGTCTGGCGCATATCGTCGAGCAGCATGTGCAGCCGGGGATTAAAATCCTTGACCTCGTGGCAGTGCTTGCGCAGCTGCGGGTCGTCGTTTTTGAGAATCATTCTTGTAGCCATATCGTATCTCTCCTCTAATCCAGCGGATTGTCATCGGCAAAAACGGTGACATCGCGGAATGATTTTTCTGTGTTGCAGTACATGACGATGTTTGCCGCCGCGCGGCGCACCGCCTTGCTCTGATTGCAGTAAAGCGTGACGCGGTAACGGTAGCGGTTGTTCATGCGCACGACCGGCAGTGGTGCCGGGCCGAGCACCTCCGCGCGTTCGCCGATCGTCTGGCGAAAGTAATCGCGGATATAGGCGCAGCAGCGCACGACCGCATTCTCCTGCGCGCCGGAGACCGTGACGGCCAGCACCTCGCTGAACGGCGGCGTGCCGTTGAGCTTGCGCAGCCGGATCTCCGAGCGGTAAAACGCATCGTAATCCTGCCGCGCCGCCTGCCGGATGGTCTCGTTCGCGGGCGTGAATGTCTGGATGACGGCCCGGCCGGGCGCATCACCGCGGCCGCTACGGCCGATGACCTGCGTGATGAGCGAAAACGTGCGCTCATTGGCGCGGTAATCGCCGACGTACAGGCTCTGGTCGGCATTGAGCACGCCGACGAGCGTGACGTTTTCAAAATTCAGCCCCTTTGTGATCATCTGCGTGCCGATCATGATGGGGATGCGCTCGCGCGCAAAGCGCTGCAGCAGCGCCTCGTGCGTGCCAGCCATGGCGATGGCGTCGGCATCCATGCGCAGCGTCTCCACGCCGGGGAACAGCGCGTGGAGATCCGCCTCGATGCGCTCCGTCCCGTCGCCGAGAAAGCGCAGCTCGCCGCCGCAGACCGGGCACTGCGGATCGACCCGCCGGCGGTAGCCGCAGTGGTGGCAGATGAGCATCTGGTTGCCCTGATGATACGTCAGGCTGACGCTGCAGTTCGGGCACGAATAGGTCGCGCCGCACTCGGCGCAGGTGACGATCTTACTCGCGCCGCGCCGGTTGAGAAACAAAATGCTCTGCTCGCCGCGGCGGAGATTCTCCTCCAGCTCGCCATAGAGCACGGAGCTGATGGAGCCGGAGTTGCCGTTGCGCAGTTCCTGCTTCATATCGGCGATGATGACGTCCGGCAGCTTACGGGCATTGAACCGATCCGGCAGCGTGAAGTAATGATAGCGCCCGGTCTCGGCGTAGTAGCGGCTGACAACGTCCGGCGTTGCCGAGCCGAGCAGCAGCAGCGCACGATGCTGGGTGCAGCGGAACTTGGCCACGTCGCGCGCGTGATAGCGCGGCGTGCTCTCGGACTTATAGGTGTCCTCCTGCTCCTCGTCGATGATGAGCAGGCCGAGATCCTGCACGGGTGCGAAAACCGCGCTGCGCGTGCCGACAACGACGCGCGCGAGACCCGCGCGGATGCGTTTCCACTCGTCGTAGCGCTCCGAGAGCGGCAGGCCGCTGTGCAAAACAGCGACCGTGTCACCGAAATAGGCGGAAAACGCCTCGATCATCTGCGGCGTCAGCGAGATCTCCGGCACGAGCAGGATCGCGCCCTGCCCCGCCGCGAGCGCCTGCGCGATCAGGTGCAGGTAGACGAGCGTCTTGCCGCTGCCGGTCACGCCGAAGAGCAGCGCCGCCTGCGCGTCCGGTGCGCGCAGCAGCGCCTTCAGGCCGGAAAACACCTGCTCCTGCGCCGGCGTCAACACCGGGATCGGCTGCGGCTGCCCGGTGTAATGCACCGGACGGCGAAAATAGGGCTCGGTGTCAATGTGCACGACGCCCTGCTGCACGAGCGCCTTCATGGAGCTTCTCGGCGCGCCGGTAAACTGGCAAACTTCACCGGCCGACGCGCGGCCGATCGTACACAGCAGCTCCAAAATGGCGACCTGATGCGGCGCACGCCTGCGGCGGCGGATCTCCTCCTGCGCCTCTTCCAGCGGGACGGCGAGGCTGGCATACTCCAGCTGCTTGTCGCGCACGACGCGCTTTTGCGTGCCCTCCACAGTCAGGAATTTCTGCTCCACGAGCCAGTGCAGCGCGCTCGCCGGGTCTTTGTCGCCAAACGCCGCCTGCAACTCGTCGAGCGGACAGCGGCCGCCGTGCTCCAGCACGGTCTCGAGTGCAAGCCGCCGCTGCTTGGATCTCCCGCACTGGGCCAGCGCCGCGGCCGCATCCAGCTCTGGCGCCGCGCAGTAGACCGTGCTGACCCGATACCAGACGCCAGCCGGCAGGATCGCGTGCAGCGCGTCGTAGATCGTGCAGAAAAAGCGGTCATGCATCCAGACGGCCAGACGGATCAGTTCCCGTGAGAGGATGGGCTCGGGGTCGAGCTGGCGCGTGATGGGCTTGAGCTTCGGGTCATCCTCCGCCTTGTCCAGCGCAAGCACCATACCCTCACACGGGCGGTTCCCGCGCGAAAACGGCACCATGACGCGGCAGCCGGGGCGAAGCGTATCCGTCAGCGGCTGCGGGATCTTATACGTATACGGTCGGTCGAACGCAAACGTTGCAGCCAGAACGGCGACCTTTGCGACCGGGATCTGCAGCATCTGCGCGCCCCCCTCTCCGAAAAAATCAGGCGGGTACTGCCCGCCTGAAAGCGATTATTCCTTGTGCACGACCTGAAGGCGGCCGTCATACACCTCGTCGATCGCCATGGAAACCGGTTTGGTATCCAGCGGCTCACCCGCGGCCTGCGCGGCGGCGGCGATGTTGCGCGCGCGGCGCGCGACCAGATTCACCAGCAGATAACGGCTGCCGGCCTTGGCGGCCAGCTCGCTCATGGGAGGATAAAGCATCATTTTTCAAGCACCTCTGTAAAATAGTTTTTCCGATCGGGATAGCGGCAGCACTCTGCCGTAATGATGGCGTCGAGCTCCTTGGCCGCGACGTCGGGATCGTCATTGATGACGATGTAATCATATGTATACGCCAGCGCGCACTCGCGGCGTGCCTGCGCCAGACGCTCGCAGATCTTCTGCTCGTCGTCCGTGTGCCGGCCGCGCAGCCGGCGCTCCAGCTCCGCAAGAGACGGCGGCATCATGAATACGCGGATCGCGTCCGGCCGGTTCTCGGAGATCTGGTGCACGCCCTGCACGTCAATGTCCAGCAGGACATGCATGCCCTCGGCGCAGCGCCGCTCAACATAGCTCTTCGGTGTGCCGTAGCAGTTGCCGACATATTCGGCGTGCTCCAGCAGCTCGTCCCCCGCGACCATGGCGTCAAACGCCGTGCGCGTGACGAAAAAATAGTCCTTGCCGTCCACCTCGCCGGGACGCGGAGCGCGCGTCGTGGCCGAAACGGAAAAGCACACGTCATCCCGCAGGCGCATCAGCCGGGCGATGACCGTGCTCTTTCCGGTGCCGGACGGCCCGGAGATCAAAATCAGTTTTCCTGTCTGGCGGTTCATGTTGCATCTCCTCCGGTTTCCTGATCTGAGGCCTGGACACGGCCCTGTACCGCATCCGGCGGCAGTGCCGAAAGCACCGCGTGGCCGGTATCCATGATGAGGACAGCCTGCGTCTTTCGTCCATAGGTCGCATCGATGAGCATACCGATCTCGCGGCTGTCCTGCACGATGCGCTTGATGGGGGCGGAATCCGGACTGACGACAGCCAGCAGCCGCTCCGCAGAGACATAGTTTCCGTATCCGATGTTGATGAGTTTCAAGTCCACGGCTCCTTACTCGATGTTCTGGATCTGCTCGCGGATCTTCTCAATCTCGGACTTGAGGTCGACGACCACCTTTGCGATGTCAGCGTTCTGGCACTTGGAACCGATGGTGTTCGCCTCGCGGTTGAACTCCTGAATGAGGAAGTCCGCCTTGCGGCCGACCGGAGAGCCGGACTCCAGCATCTGGCGCAGCTGCGCGATGTGGCTGCGCAGGCGCACCGTCTCCTCATCGACGGCAACGTGGTCGGCATAGATTGCAGCCTCGGCAATGATGCGCGACTCGTCAATATTGGCCGCGGCGAGCACCGCCTCGAGCTTCTGGCGCAGACGCGCCTCGTAGGCCGCAGCCGTCTCGGGGGCGGCCGCCTCCACGTTTGTCACCAGCGACTCGATACGCGCGAGCTTTTCCTCCACGTCGGCGCGGAGCTTCGCGCCCTCGCGCTCGCGCATCTGGTCATAGTCAGCGAGCGCCTGCTGCGTCAGCGCGACCAGGCCGGCGCGGATCTTATCCTGATCCGCCTCCGCCTTCTCCACGGACAGGATGTCCGGAAAGCGCATGAGCGACATGAGCGACATGTCATTTTTCAGGTCGTAGCGCACGGCGAGCGTATTGAGCGTGTCGATATAGGCGCGCAGCAGCGGCTCGTTCACACGCAGGACGGTATCAGCCGCCTGCGAGGAATCGATCGTGACGAACACATCCAGCTTGCCGCGGCTGACGTGCTGCTGGATGGTGGATTTGACCGCGTCCTCCGCGAAGAGGAAATTGCGCGGCATGCGCACGGCAATGTCCAGATAGCGGTTATTGACGCTCTTGAGCTCCACCGTGACGTTCAGGCCCTCAACGACGCCCTTTGCGCCGCCGTAGCCGGTCATACTTCTTATCATTGGCTTACCCTTCTTATCTTAGGATTCCCGGATCTGAATGATCTCAAAAGTAATGGGGCTGGCTTTCTTCTTACGCTGGTAGATAACATTGGACGCAACGCCGAGCGCAAAAAAGCCAAAGCCGATCAAAACGCAGCCGCCCTCGGCCCAGCCGAGCGCATTGCCGATGGCATAGCCCAGAAACAGCAGCACAAACGGCACCAGATACAGCAGCGCCGCCGCGCCGAGCACGTCCGACGTCTTGCTCTCAATGACGACCTTCTGCCCCGGCAGCGCCGAGACCTTATTGACCGCCTCTGCACGGATGCGGTTCTGGAACACGCACGCCTCGCACGACTCGCATGTGCCGCCGCACGCCGTGCCGCGCTCCACTTCCACCTCCGCCACATGGCGGCTGACCAGCTTTGTTACCACTGCATCCTGCGTCATGGTATCATCCTCCCGTAAAATGCACATTCACAACGTATTCCCCGATCGCACCGGCGTCGGAGAAGCCGTCCACATAGACCTTGGCCGGCACGGCGACCGTACCGCTCGTGGCCTTGTAATTTGTCAAATCGGCGACAACACGTATGTTGTCCGCCGTGATCTGCGAGATCGTCTCCGCCGGCGCGCGCACGGTCACGACCAGAGATGTCGTTGCGATCTCCACGTGTCGGTTCGTGCCGGTCGTTGTGATATTCGTCGCCGTGATCTTCTCGGTTTCCAGTCCGCGGACGGAGATGCGGACCGTTGCCTCCGCGACGCCGCTGAGATTGCGCAGATTGTTGTCAAGCGGGATCGTGACCGTCGTCTCGTAAGATGTGGCAAAGCTCGACAGATCGACAGTCGCCACAACGAGCTGGTTGAGCGTCTGCAGCACCGTCGTATCGCCCGCGACCTGAATGCTCTTCGGCTCGATCTCGACGACACAGTTGTCCTCCGTCGCCCCGGCGCCGCCGACCAGTGAGACCGTCAGCGGCAGGTCCTTGTTCATCAGCACCGGCATGGACACGCTGACCGTGTCATAATTGCCGGTGATCTCTTTGGGGGTGAGCTTGTTGCCGTCCTTGTCCAGCAGGACATATGGGCAGTTGGTCGGCGCAATGGACTTGTCCAGATCCGTGCGCGTGACATAGACGCAGATGCTGTCCACCGCGTCGAGCTCCTCCTGCGGGCCGTAGAGCGTGATGGACGACGGATCTACCTGGATCGGTTCGGCCGTGTAGCCATCCTTGACGCTGCCGGTGAACACACCCTTCACTTCGAGCGTCTTGTTGGCCTCCTGCACGACGGAGAAGCTGATCGTCTCCGGCGACTTGCTCAAGACGGTGATGCTGCTCTTATCGACATTGGTCGGATACTGCAGCGAATAACTCACCTGCATTTCGCGCGCCTGCGAGATGCCGGACACGTCGATGACCGCCGACAGGTCCGCCGAGCTGAGGTTGCCGAGCACGCGCCGCGTGCCTTTCAGGCGCACGGAAACCGTGTCCGCGTCGGCGCCCGTGACGATCAGGCCGCGCGTAGCGCGCAGATCATCTGCGCCCTGATACACGACCTTGACATTGGAAAACGTCATCTCGATCGTCGTCTCCTCCGTGGACATGATATACGTCCACAGCAGGAACGAGGCCAGCAGCGAAATGATGATCCAGAAAGCCTTACTGCTGACTATTTTGTTGATCGTCGTCTTTTTTGTCATGTTGTTTCTCCCGACGAAGCGGATTGAGTTTCTTTACGAAATCGACAATGATGTCCCAGCGTCTGCGCTGCTGCTCTTCCGCCGGCACCAGTTTGCTGCGGAGGATCGCCTCAAACGTGTCCGGGGACAGGCGGCGCTTGAGCATACCGTCCACGGCGATGGAAATACCGCCGGTCTCCTCGGATACGATCACGATCACGGCGTCCGAGTGCTCGCTCATGCCGATGCCCGCGCGGTGGCGCGTGCCGAGATCCGGGCTGAGGTTCGTGTTGCTCGTCAGCGGCAGGACACAGCCGGCCGCCGCGATGCGGCCATCCCGGATCACGACCGCGCCGTCATGCAGCGGCGCCTTGGGATAGAAAATATTCTTGAGCAGCTCCGCCGTCACGTCCGAATTGATGATGGTGCCGCTGCGCATCTGCTCATCGAGCGTCACGCTGCGCTCAAAAACGATGAGCGCGCCGGTCTTGGTCGCCGACAGCTGCGTGCAGGCGGCAATGGTCTGCGAAATGACATTGTCCATGCCCAGCGTCTCGAGCGGCTTTGCGCCAAAGCGCGGGAGCGCCTTGCTGCCCATGCGCTCGAGCAGGCGGCGCAGCTCCGGCTGAAAGATGATGACGAGCGCGATCAGGCCAAGCTCGACCGTCTTTTGCAGGATGCGGTTGAACATCGTCAGCTTCAGCACACCCGACAGCCACAGCGCGATCAGGATCAGCAGAACGCCCTGTGCAAGGCGATAGGAATTCGTCTTGCGGATGAGCATGATGACATTGTAAATCAGATAAGCGACGATCAGGATATCCACGATGTCCGAAAACCGGATCGTGGACACCAGCATCGTCAGCTTTGCCCAGAAGGCTGCAAGTTGTGCCATAAGCATTTCCTCGGCTGTTCGTTTCCGTTTTGCAGGTGCAAAACGCCAATCTTATGAATTATAATATTATACCCTACAAACCGGCGGATTTCAATACATAATCTGCGTCATCCCGCGCGCAGGATCTCGTGGAACACGCGCGCCGTGCGCGCGATCTCCGCGTCCGTGTTGAAGGGCGACAGGCTCAGGCGCACCGTGCCGGTCTCCAGCGTTCCGGCCGTGCGGTGCGCGACCGGCGCGCAGTGCAGTCCCGCACGCACGGCGATACCGTAGCGCGCAAGCTTCTGTGCCAGCAGTTCGCTGTCCATATCCCGGCAGCGGACGGACAGCACCGCCGTCTGGCACGCCGGATCCGGCGACGCAAACACCTCCAGCCGGGGCTGCGCGCGCAGCTGCGCCGTCAGGCGCTGCGCGAGCCACCGCTCCCGCCGCTCGATATGCTCGACGCCCTGCGCCGATAAATAGCGGATTCCGGCGAGCAGCCCCGCGATGCCTGGAACGTTGTGCGTTCCGGCCTCGAGCCGGTCGGGCAGCTCCTCGGGCATATCCTGCAGCACGCTCTGCGAGCCGGTGCCGCCGCACAGCAGGGGCTTCGGCTGCGCAAAGCACAGCAGGATGCCCGTGCCCTGCGGGCCAAGCAGGCCCTTATGCCCCGGCATGGCCACAAACGCCGCGCCGAGCGCCGCCGCGTCAAACGCCACACAGCCGGCCGCCTGCGAGGCATCCACGATCAGTGGGACGCCAGCGGCGGCGCAAAGTTCCGCAATTTCCCGCACCGGCAGCAGATAGCCGAACACATTCGACACCATCGTGCACACGGCCGCCTTCGCACCCGGCAGCGCGCGCCGGAAGGCGCTGACCGCTGCCACGGGGTCGAAGAGCGGACTTTCCGCCACGCGCACCTGCGCGCCCAGCGCATGGAGCGGACGCGTGACGGAGTTGTGCTCGTAGCCGGAGATCACGACCGGATCACCGGGCGATACGAGCGAGTGGATCGCAATGTTGAGTGCGTGCGTCGCATTCATGGTGAACACGACACGCTCCGGCTCCGGAACATGAAACAGCTCCGCCGCTGCTTCTCTGCAGGCAAACACCGTATCGGCCGCACGCATGGCGGCGCTGTGGCTGCCGCGGCCGGGACTTGCCATCGTGCGCACGGCCATGGCCGTCGCACGCGCCACCGACGGCGGCTTGAGCAGGCTCGTCGCCGCCGAGTCCAGATAGATCATACCGTCACCTCCTGGTAAGTGCCATCTTCCAGCAGGCGATACACCTTACCCCGCCGGATCGCTGCGCGGTCCAGGAGCGCCAGCGCACGAACCAGACGGGATTCATAAAGTTTGACGCAATACGTGCATCCAGTCTTTGAAACGCTTTGCGGCGCTTTGAGCACAGTGGCGGTAATGCCCGCGCGCTCGAGCACCTGCGATGACCGCTGTGCATAGGTCAGTGACCTGCACATGATCAGACAGTAGCGCTGCATTATGAGCTCCCTCCCACATCGTTATGCCTCATTCTATGCGGGAGCGGCGCAGGCGTTTACGAAATCCGTTCGATCAGGACGACCGCGTGCGCGGCGATGCCCTCGCGCGTGCCGGTGAAGCCGAGGCCCTCCTCGGTCGTCGCCTTGACGCTGACGCGGTCCACGTCCACGTCCATGCACTGCGCCAGATTGCGGCGCATCTGCGCGATGTGCGGCGCGAGCTTCGGCGCCTGAGCGAGCACGGTGCAGTCCAGATTGCCGACCGTGTATCCGGCTGCGTGCAGGCGCGCCGTTACCTCGCGCAGCAGCGCCAGACTGTCCGCGCCGGCATAAGCCGGGTCATTGTCCGGGAAAAGGTGGCCGATATCCCCCATGGCCGCCGCGCCGAGCAGCGCATCCATGACGGCATGCGTCAGTACGTCCGCGTCCGAGTGGCCGAGCAGGCCGGTCTCGTGCGGGATGTCCACACCGCCGAGGATGAGCTTGCGGCCCGTGACGAGCCGGTGTACATCATAACCGTGACCAATGCGCATCATGCCCCGCCGCGCCTCCTGAGAATAGACTCCGCGAGCTCGATATCGATCGGCGTCGTGATCTTGAGGTTTTCGTCCGAACCCTGCGTCACGACCGGCTTGACACGCAGCTGCTCCACGGCCGAGCAGTCATCGGTGATGGCCAGGTGCTTGCGCATGGCGTTCGTGAGCGCGGCCTTGATCAGATCCGCCTGGAACACCTGCGGCGTCTGAATGGCGGTGAGCGACGCGCGCTCGGGCGTGCCGGTGATAACGCCGCCGGCCGTGCGCTTGACCGTGTCGCGCACCGGGATGCCGGGCGCGGCCGCGCGGCTCTTTTTCGCCGCCTGAATGGTCTCCGTGATGATATCATCCGTCACAAGCGGGCGCGCCGCGTCGTGGATGCCGATGAGCGTGGCCCTATTGCTCGCCGCCAGCACGCCGGCAAGCGAGGACTCGGCGCGCGTCATGCCGCCGACGACGACCTTGGTCATCTTCGTCAGGCCGTACCGGTCGCGCAGCGCCGCGATCTCCTCGAGGCGGGACGTGCGCGTGACGACGATGAGCTCATCCACGGCGGCGCAGTTTTGCATCGCCTGCAGCGAGCGCACGAGCACCGGCACACCGCCGACCTCCATCATCAGCTTGTCGCGGCCCATCCGCTTGGAAGAACCGGCCGCCAGAACGACCATCGTGCAAAACGGTTTGCCGACGAGCTTCGCTTTGATCTTTCCGTACAGTGCCATGGGATCGCTCCTTTCTCGAATATCGTACAATGACCCAAAATTCTATAACTTCATTATAATCAGAAATGCAGACCGGCGCAAGGTGCGGGCAGCAAAAAACATCCCTGCACGGTTCGTGCAGGGATGTTTCAGGACGGAAATTACTCGTCGATCTCGTCGTCGTCGATCTCGGGGATGTTGCCGGTGGCCTCGCCGGTGGCGGACACTTCGTAGACCAGAGCGTCAGCTTCCGGAGCATGCGGCTTCTTCGCCGAGCGCTCGCGCACCGGTGCCGGCTCGGGAGCGGTCAGCGCGCGGATGGACAGGGAGATCTTGTGCTTCTCCTCGTCGATCGCGGTGATCTTCGCATCGACAATGTCGCCGACGGTCAGGACCTCATCGGGCTTGCCGATGCGGCGGTTGGCGATCTGGGAGATGTGGATCAGGCCGTCCACACCGGGCAGCACCTCGGCGAACGCGCCGAAAGGCATGAGCTTGACGATGGTGACCTTCGCCACATCGCCGACCTGGAAGGTGGACATGAACTTGTTCCAGGGGTTGCCGTTGGGATCTTTGTAGCCGAGGGAGATCTTGTGGTTCTCCGGATCGAAGCTGATGACGTAAACATCGACCTCGTCGCCGACGGACAGCACGTCGGACGGCTGCTTGATGCGGCTCCAGCTCAGCTCGGAGACGTGCACCATACCGTCAATGCCGCCGATATCGACGAACGCGCCGTAGGACGTCAGGGACTTGACAACACCGTGATAGTGCTTGCCGACCTCGATCTCGCTCCAGATCTTCTCGGCGCGCTCGCGGCGCTCCTTCTGGGCGACGGCACGGATGGAACCGACGACGCGCTTGCGGCCGCGGTTGACCTCGGTGATCTTCAGGCGCACGGTCTGGCCGACGAGCTCGGACATGGCAGCGTCCTTCGGCAGGCCGGACTGGGAAGCGGGCACGAACACGCGGATGCCCTTGACGGACGCAACGATGCCGCCCTTGTTGTCCTCGGTGACTTTGCCCTCGACGATCTCGCCGCTCTCCTGTGCCTCTTCGATGGCGGCCCAGTTCTTCACGGCGTCGAGACGCTTCTTGGAGAGCATCGCAGTGCCTTCCACGTCGTTGACGCGCACAACGCTCGCCTCAATGGTGTCGCCGACGTGCAGGACGTCTTCGACCTTGATGCCGTCGTCGGTGAACTCGCTGGTCGGGATGAAGCCGGAATACTTGGTGCCGATATCGACACTGATCTCGGTGCCAGAAATGGCCACGACCGTACCGGTTACCTTTTCTCCATTATATATAGGCTTGAGAGATGCCTCCAGCATTTCATCAAAATTTTCAGTCTCCGTGGGATTTTCTTGAGTCAGGATCTCGTCACTCATCTTTTGTTTTACCTCCTTAATGATCCATGCAGGCACGGAGGCCCCGGCTGTCAGGCCGACCGTATCCGCATGTACGAACGCGCTTGTATCAAGCTGCGCTGCGTTTTCAATAAATTGCACGTTTGCACACGCGCTGCGGCAGATCTCGTAGAGATGGCGGCTGTTGGCGCTTCGGCTGCCGCCGACGACGACCATTGCGTCGCAGGCGCTGGCCATCTGCGCAGCCTCTGTCTGACGTGTAAACGTAGCACCACATATTGTATCAAACAATTTTGCGTTTGTACACTGTTTTTTTATGATTTTCTGACATTCCAGCAGTTTCTCTTGCGTTTGGGTCGTCTGGATGACGACAGTCAGCGGTTTTGCACAGTCAATGGTGCCGTCAGCAATACGCGCGGCGAGCTCTGCAGCGTCATTGACCACGACCGGAGAAACGCACCAGCCGCAGATCGCCCGCACCTCGGGGTGGCCGGCTGCACCGATGATGACCGGCTGCCGCCCCTCGGCGGAAGCCTCAACGACGATCTCATGGATGCGCTTGACCTTCGGGCACGTCGCGTCATACACCGTCGCGCCCGTGTGCTGCACGGCCTCAAACTCCGCGCGGCTGACACCGTGGGAGCGGATGATGACGGACGCGCCCTGCGGGATCTGCTCCGGGCCGTCCACGACCGTGAGGCCCTCGGACCGCAGGTGCTGCACCACATCGTCATTATGGATAAGCTCGCCGAGGCTGTAGCAGTTTTGCTCGGCAGCAAGCATTTCCTCGGCCATCTTCACCGACCGGCTGACACCGAAGCAGAAGCCGGCCGACTTGGCAACCATGAGTTTCTTCACGCCTTTCCCTCCACTCCGAAGCGTGTGCGGATAGCCGCGCACACGGCGTCGATACTCTCATCGAGCGTCAGGTCGCTTGTGTCGATGTGCACGGCGTCCGGCGCTGCCTTGAGCGGCGCGACGGCGCGGTGCGTATCGTCATAATCGCGCTGCTCGAGCTCGCGCAGCACGTCGGCATAAGGCTCCTCAATGCCCTTCTCCTGCAGCTGGCGGTAGCGGCGCTGCGCGCGGCACTCCGCCGAGGCGGACAGGAAGATCTTCAGCCCGGCGTCCGGCAGGACGACCGTGCCGATATCGCGCCCGTCCATGACGGCACTGTGCGTGCGCGCGAGATCGCGCTGCATGTCCAGCAAAAACGCGCGCACGACCGGCAGCGCCGACACACGCGAGGCAAGCAGCGACACCTCCGGCAGGCGGATCGTGTCCGAGACGTCCTCGCCGTTGAGCAGCATCCGCTGCTCGCCTGCGGCGTCATAGGCAAGCTCGATCTTCAGCTCCGGCAGCAGCGCCTGCACGGCGGCGGTGTCCGAACAGTCCGCGCCGGCCCGCTCACAGGCGAGGCCGACCGTGCGGTAGATCGCGCCGGTGTCCACATAGATGAGGCCGAAGCGGCGCGCGGCCGCGCGGGCGATCGTGCTCTTTCCGGCGCCGGACGGGCCGTCGATGGCAACGGTAATGTGTGTATCCAAAACGTTCATTTCCTTTCGTGCGTTATGTGCAGACCGCATTTCCGGCCACATAGCCGGTGCTCCATGCGATCTGCAGGTTGAAGCCGCCGGTATAGGCGTCCAGATCGAGCACCTCGCCGGCAAAATACAGCCCGGGCACGAGCTTGGAGCCCATGGTGCGCGGGTTGACCTCCTTGAGCGACACGCCGCCGGATGTAATAATGGCCTCATCGATGGGCCGCGTGCCGGTGACCGACACCGGAAAATGCTTGAACAGCTCCACGAGCCGATGCCGCTGCTCGCGCGTGATAACGTTGACCTTCGTATCCTCCGGGATGCCGGACAGGCGCACGAGCACCGGGATCATGGCATGGCCTGCGAGGTCATAGAGCGCATTCTTAAAGTCGCGGTTGGCGTATTTCTGAAAATCGCGCAGGATGCGCGCGTCGAGCTTCTTTTCGTCCAGCGCCGGCTTCAGATCGATGGACAGGCGGTATTTGTGCCGCGAAAAGTCGCGCATGTGCGCGCTCGCCGACAGCACCAGTGGACCCGACACGCCAAAGTGCGTGAAGAGCATCTCGCCCAGGTCGGAATAAACGGCCTTGTTCTGCTCATCGTAGACCGTGAGCGTCACGTTGCGCAGGGAAAAGCCCTGCATCTCGGCGCACCAGGGATCCTCGGATTCCAGCGGCACGAGCGAGGCGCGCGTGGGCGTGACCGTATGGCCCAGCCGCTGCGCAAACCGGTAGCCGTCGCCGGTCGAACCAGTGAGCGGATAGGACAGGCCGCCCGTGCAGATGACGGCGGCATCGCAGTCGATCGCGCCCTCCGTGGTCACAACGGCAGAGACAGCGCCGTCCTGCGTCAGGATATCCGTTGCCGCAGCGTGCACGACCTTCCCGCCGGCGTGCGCGTAGGCGCGCTCAAGGGCGTTGGCAACGTCGTGCGACCGGTCAGAGACCGGGAACACGCGGTTGCCGCGCTCGGTCTTGAGCGGCACGCCGAGCGATTCAAACAGCGCCATCGTATCCTGCGGGCCGAGGCGGTTGAGCGCGCTGTAGAGAAAGCGCCCGTCGCCCGGAATGTTGGCAAGGATGGTTTTCACATCGCAGTGGTTCGTTACGTTGCAGCGGCCTTTGCCGGTGATGCGCAGCTTCTTGCCGAGCATTTTGTTCGGCTCGAGCAGCACAACATGAAGCCCGCGCTGCGCCGCCGTGAGCGCGCACATGGACCCGGCCGCACCGCCGCCGATCACGACTACATCAGCTTTCAACGGTCCCATACACCTCGTATTCTTTCCAGACGGTCTCCAGCTCGCGGAACGTCTCAAACGTGCGCTCCCGATCGCGCGCACCGACGGCCATGATGAGCGCATTGATCAGGCTCATGGGTGCGACGAGCGAGTCGAGGAAGGACACCATCTCGCTCTTGGCGTACAGGCACACGTCGGAGATCTCATTGAGCGGCGAGACCTTGCTGTCCGTCATGCCGAGGCAGCGCGCGCCGTGATCGCGCGCAAACTTCATGGCGCTGATCGTGCGCTTGGAATAGCGCGGGTAGCTGATGCCGATGATGAGGTCGCCCTCGCCGATGCGCAGCATCTGTTCGTACACCTCGCGCGCGGCGATCTCCTTGACGACCGTGACATTATCCAGCAGCAGCTTGAGATAGATGCCGAGAAAATCCGCCAGCGTCGTGGACGTGCGCATGCCGATGATGTAGATATGCTTTGCCGAGAGGATCATATCGACTGCCTGGTCAAAGTTGTCCTGATCGACCTCGTCGAGCGTGGCCTGCAGATTGTTGATATCCGCGCGCAGCACCGCCTTGAGCACGTCGTGCCCGTCCATGGTGCTCTCGGCCGCCTCGATGCGTTCGACCGAGGTCAGGCGGTTGCGCACGATCTCCTGCAGCGCTTTTTTCATGCCAGGGTAGCCGCGATAGCCGAGATCGGCCGCGAAACGCACGACGGTCGACTCGCTCACGCCGGTCACTTCTCCGAGGCGCGCAGCCGTCATGAAGGCCGCCTTGTCATAGTTTTTCAGAATAAACTGCGCGATGGTGCGCTGGCCCTTGGAAAAGGAGGGGAATTTATGCTCCAAAGCAGACAATATATCCATTTTCATATGTTCACCCTGTAAATACGCATTTTTACCGCCAAGCTGCGGCACATTTTTTTATTTTAAGCAAATTCGCACCACTTTGCAAGTTGTTTTTGCAATTTCCAGGAGAAAAACTTGCATAAAAATTTTTGCCTCAAAGGTGAGATTTCAGGTACGTGATCTCCTGCTCCGTCAGCGGCCGCCACTGACGCGGCGCGAGCGTGCCGAGCCGCAGCTGCCCCTCTGCCACGCGCACGAGCCGCCGGACACGCAGCCCCGCGAGCGCACACAGGCGGCGCACCTGCCGGTTGCGCCCTTCATGGATCGTGACGGACAGCCGGCCTGGCGCGAGCACCGTCACTTCCGCCGGGCGGACACGATAGCCCTCCAGCTCCGTGACGGCGTGCATGGTCTCTGCCGCGGTTGCGAGGTCGCCGCCCTCTACGTCCACCTCATACGTTTTGGGAATCTCGTGTGACGGGTGCATGAGACAGTTTGCGATCTCCCCGTCATTTGTCAGAATGAGCAGGCCCTCGGAATCGAGATCCAGCCGCCCGACCGGGTAGAGCCGCTCCCCCGCCACGGCCACAAGATCCGCCACCGTTTTGCGCCCACGCTCGTCGTGCATCGTCGTGACATAGCCGCGCGGTTTATTCAGCATTATGTACCGCTTCGGGGCGCGCGGCGGCAGCGGCCGGCCGTCGATGCAGATGACGTCGGTCTCCGGGTCTGCCTGCGCGCCAAGCTGTGCGGTTTGGCCGTTGACGGTCACGCGGCCGGCGGAGATCATCGCCTCCGCCGTGCGGCGGGAGGCGACGCCCGCCTCGGAAATGCACTTTTGCAGCCGCTGCTGCATGGTCATCACCTCAGAATACAGGATAGTAGGAAGAAAAGTAACGGCAGGCGTGCGTCCACAGCCGGCCGAGCCGCGCGAGCGGCGTGATCTTCACGTCCGGGTCGAGCGCCGCGGGTTCGGCATAGCGCAGCGGCACCGTGACGCTTTGGCCATCCGGGCCGGTCGCCGTCAGTGTGCCCGCCTGCGCGCCCTGCTCCACCGGCGCAAACGTGAAGCGCGGCAGCTCCGCCTTCAGCGACACCGGGTCATCCGGGTGCACGAGCAGATAGGCAGGCCGCTCCGGCGCCGCTGCGCAGAGTTCCACCGTGGCGGAGAGCACCGGCACGGCATACACCGGCGTGTCGCCGGCGACGCAGCGGTACTCGTAGTTTTCAAACGCCCAGTCGAGCAGGTGCGTGTGGTCGTTCCAGTCGTCCGGGTCCGAGAGCGTCACGCACACGAACTGCGTCGTGCCGCGCTGCGCGCAGGACACGAGCGTCCGGCCCGCGGTCTTGGTGTACCCGGTCTTGACGCCGGCCGCACCGTCATAGCTGCGCAGCAGGCGGTTGTGGTTCACGAGCGTCTGCCCGTCCACGGTCGTGCTCTTTGTGGACACGATCGCGCGGAATGTCTCATTTTCCAGAGCCGCACAGGCGAGCTTCGCCATGTCGCGCGCCGTGGAATAGTGCCCCTCGGCGTCAAGGCCGTTGGGGTTTTGAAACGCGCTGCTGGTCATGCCGAGCGCGCGCGCCTTGTCGTTCATCATGCCCGCAAACGCCGCTACAGAGCCTGCCGTGTGACACGCGAGCGCGATGGCAGCATCGTTGCCGGACACGAGCATCAGGCCGTAGAGCAGCTCCTCGACCGTGTACGTCTCGCCGGCGCGCAGATACATCGACGAGCCCTCGACCGCCGTGTATTCCGGCAGGATCTCGACCGGTTCGTCGAGCGCGCAGTGTTCGAGCACAACGAGCGCGGTCATGATCTTCGTCGTGCTGGCAATGCCGAGCCGCTCGTCCGCGTTCTTTTCATAGAGCACGGCGCCGGTCTCGGGATGCACGACAATGGCGGCCTTGGCCGCATTGTCCGTCCCGGCGGCATGTGCGCGCGGCGTGAAAAGCAAAGAAATGGCCAGCACGCAGGCAAGGCCAAAAAACGTCCGTTTCAAAACAAGCACCACCCTTTCCAAGTTTCGGGCGGTGCTTATTATGGGCACTTTCGGTGCGGTTTATGCTTTGTCGGCCTTGCGCTGGTCGATAAACTGGTCGATGCGGTCGATCACCTGCGGGGTCATGTCGATCAGGCGGTCAAACGTGTTCGATGCCGGCGGCATGACGTTGAGCATGCGCACATTGCCGTCCTTGACGATCAGAAAGCCCATCGGCTCGACCTTGACGCCTGCGCCGCTGCCGCAGCCGACACCGTTTTTGTTCTCCTTCATTGGGAACTCCGACCCGCCGCTGGCAAAGGCGAAGCTGACGCGGGACAGCGGAATGAGCGTGATGTCGTCCGGCGTCGTGATCGGTTCGCCGACGACGGTGTTCGTGTCCACCATTTCCTTGATCTTGCTCATGGTCGCAGTCATGACTGCACTGATTTCATTATCCATTGCTGACCTTCCTTTCCTGCGTGGCCGGCGCGGTCTTTTCGCGTGCGGCCCGGGCCTGTTTCGCGTGCATTTTCTGTTTCAGGAATCCTGCGCCGAACGCCAGCGCGATGATGACGATCTGTCCGATACGGATCGTGCAGACGATGCGCGCGTCGATGCGCGGCCGCTCGGCCTGAAAATCCACACCGGTCTGAATGTCCCGCTCGTCGATGCGCAGCGCCCGCTCCGCCAGCGGCGTGAGCGCGCCGAGCGCGGCGTTGACATAGCCGAACGCCAGCGCCGTGTCGTACGGATCCGACGCGCCGGAGACAAACACCAGCCGCAGCAGCTGCACACGCAGCCGCTGCCGGAAGCGATCCAGCGCCTGCAGACCGAGCTTTGCAAGGGCGAGGATCGTCCGGATATCCGGCGGGGCGGATCGCTTTTTCGGCTTTTCCTTCTTCGGTTTTGGGGGCTTTTTCTTCTTTGGCTTCTGGTCCGGCGGTTTCGGCAGGAGCCGGAGCCGGAACGGGCCGATGCGCGCCGCGAGCGAAAACACATCGTCCGCGTAGGCGGCGTCCACGCCGACCGGCAGCAGATTCAGCGCCGTCAGCACCAGCGCGATCGCCAGTATAATCCACAGGGCCGTCAATCGGCATCACTCCCCTGTCGGTTTTTCCTCCGTGTCCGTCAGCTTCATCTGCTCGCCGCGGCCGCGCAGCTCCGAGATGGCCTGTTCGAGCTTCTCCGCGCCCTCGTCGGACGACAGATCCGGTAGCACGGGCAGCTCGTCGAGCGACTGCATACCCATGGTGCGCAGAAACAGCGCGCTCGTGCGGTACAGCGACGGGCGGCCGGGCGCGTCGAGCTTGCCGCAGGCCTCGATGAGCCCGCGCTCGAGCAGCGTCGTGACCGTGTAGGCACTATCCACGCCGCGCACCTGGTCGATGTACGCGCGCGTGACGGGCTGGAAATACGCCACGATCGCCAGCACCTCCAGCGCCGGCTGCGAGAGCTTGGGCGGCTTGCGCTGCTCGAGCGCGCGGCGGATATACTCCGCATACTCCGGCGCGGAGCACAGCTGCAGCAGATCGTTCATCTGCACCAGGCGCATACCGCAGCGGTTTTCCTCATAGGCCGCGGCGAGCTCCCTGGCGGCCGAGACGATCGTCTGCGTCTCCTCGCCGGTGACGAGCGCGATGCGCGACGCCGGCACGGGATCGCCCGCTGCAAATAAAATGGCCTCAATGACCGAAAGTAATTCCTCGTGTTCCATAAAAATTTCTCACTCTACAATGGATTCCAGAATATCGTCCGTGACGCCGCCGGTGAAGCTTGCCACATATTCACCGTTTTGCTCGGAAAGCATCAGATGGCCGAGGCTGCACAGCTCCAGCACGGACAAAAACGTCGCCACGATCTCGCTGCGGCTGGTGCACTGGCAGTAGAGCGTGCTGAGCGGCATGCTCCCCCGCTCGCGCAGCTGGTCAATGAGCGTGCGGCATTTGTCGCGCACGCTGTAGACGATGCGCTTCGGCGCCGCCATCTGCAGCGCATCCGTCGCCGCCGCGCCGCCGCGCGTGAACACCGACAGAAGCGCGCGCAGAAGGTCTGCCTGCTCGATGCGGTAGCGGTATTCCCCCGCTGACTTCGGCAGCGGCTCCGGCGGGCGCGAGAGATAGTGCAGGCCGGTCTGGGCCGCAGCGTCGAGCATCGGCGTGACGGACTTCACAGCCGCATAGGTGTCCTTGCACTTGAGCTGCTCGAGCGATGCGATGAGCTGCTCAAGCTCTGTGACCTCCTTCTCCTCCGTGAGGAGCATACGGGTCTTGATATAGAGCAGATAGGACGCCATCTGCACGAACTCGCTTGCGATCTCGAGATCGAGCTTTTCCATGGCGTTGAGGTATTCCAGATACTGATCGAGGATCTCCGAAATTTTGATGTCCCGGATCTCGATCTTGTTCTTCGACAAGAGCAGCAGGATCAGGCTCAGCGGGCCCTCAAAATCCGCCATCTCGCTCTTGTCGTGGATGACGCCCTCGAGAAAATAAGTTGGATCGGCCGGCTTAGCCGAAGATGCCGATAAGTTCATAGCCCCACTCCGCAAATACAAAGAGTTTGTCAAACGCGGCCTCCGTCACCGTGGTGAGCGGCTTGCCGAGCACGCCGGTGGCGACCAGCACGAGCAGCAGGATCATGCCATAGCGCTCATAGCGCATGAGCTTGGCATACACCGCGTCGGGCAGCAGCGCAAAGAGCACCTTGGACCCGTCGAGCGGTGAGACCGGGATGATATTGAAAATGGCCAGCGCCAGACTGATATATGCCGTCAGCCAGATCATTTCCAGCAGAAACTGCACCGAATACAGCGCCCGGTACAGCAGGCCGTACAAAAACAGAAACACCAGTGCGAGCAGCACGTTCGACACCGGTCCCGCCAGCGCCGTGAGCGCCATGCCGCGCTTGGGGCTGCGAAAGCGCATCATGTTCACCGGCACGGGCTTTGCCCAGCCGAATTTGAACACGACCATCATCAGCAGGCCCATCGGGTCGATGTGCTTCAGGGGGTTGAGCGTGAGCCGGCCGGCGTCCTTTGCCGTCGTATCGCCGAGGCGATAGGCGACATAGCCGTGCGACACCTCATGAAACGTGATGCACAGCAGCGACGGAACGACCGACAGCACAATATTCAGCAGATACGACCAGTCGAGCCCGTTCCAGATCGATTGCAGGGTGTTCACTCGCGCACCTCCCATTCCTACAAATTTGCATTATATCAAGTCCCCGCCGAAAAAACAAGTGCAGAGCGCGCGAATGCACGCTCTGCACTTCGGGCAGTTAAGAATGGCCCCGCCATCGCCGGATCGAATGCGCAGCGGGGGTGCTCGGGGGGGGCAAGGCCCGCCTCGAATCCAATCATCCGCCGCAGAAAGCTCTGCCCTGCAGAGCCTTGCGGCGCAGAGCGCGCGAATGCACGCTCTGCACTTTAGTTCATCCAATGGCGCGAAAGATCTCGCCGAGCAGCGCCTCGCGGCCGGTGCCCTTCTCCGCCGAAAACGGCAGGAGCACCGCATCGTCCGGCAGCAAAAGCGTGGCCCGGATGCGCGCAAGGTTCGGCTCGATCTCCGACTTTTTGAGCTTGTCGCACTTGTTGGCCACGACGACCATCGGACAGCCGGTGGAATGAAACCACGCAGCCATCGTCTCATCGTCGGCCGTGGGCTTGTGGCGGGCGTCGACGATCATGACGCCGAGCGTGATGCGCGCGGGGTCTGCGAAGAAGTCCTCCATGAGCTTGCCCCAGCGTGCGCGCTCCGTCTTGGCGACGCTGGCGTAGCCATATCCCGGCAGGTCGACGAAGTATGCCCGGCCGTCGATGCAAAAATAGTTCACATGGACGGTCTTGCCGGGCTGCGAGCCGACGCGGGCAAAATTCCTGCGGTTGAGCAGCCGGTTGATGACCGAGGACTTGCCGACGTTCGACTTGCCGGCAAAGACGATGCACGGCAGGTCGGCCGCAAGAAAGCCGGACGGGCTGACGGCGGACTTGAGAAACTCCGCCTTATTCAGGTTCAGTGTCGCCATGGCAGTCTCCTCACTGGCGCAGGTTCACGTTCGCCGCGTCGCCGGGCGCATCCTTGTGCGCCGCCTTGACGGCCGCGGCAAACCGGCGGCCGAACGCGACGTCCAGGATCTTGTCCACATGGTCGGTCGTGACGAACTTGAGCGCGCTGCGCACGGTCGGGTCGATCTCCTCGAGATCCTTTTCGTTCTCACGCGGGATGATGACCGTCGTAATGCCGATGCGCATGGCGGCCATGGTCTTTTCCTTCAGGCCGCCGATCGGCAGGATGCGGCCGCGCAGCGTGATCTCGCCCGTCATGGCGAGGTCGCGGCGGACCGGCGTATTCGTGAGCGCGGAGATGACCGCGATGCAGATCGTGATGCCGGCCGACGGACCGTCCTTCGGGATCGCGCCCTCCGGGAAGTGGATGTGGATATCCTTCTTCTTATAAAACTCCGGGTCGATGCCGAGCATCTGCGCGCGGCTGCGGATATAGGTGACGGCGGCCTGCGCCGACTCCTTCATGACGTCGCCGAGGTTGCCGGTCAGCTCCAGCTTTCCGGTACCGTCGAGCACGGCGGCTTCAACATCGAGCACTTCCCCGCCAACGGATGTCCAGGCAAGGCCGCGCACGAGGCCGACCTCATCCTGCGCATAGACGTGCTCCGGCTCAAAGCGCGCGGGGCCGAGATAGTTGGCCACGCTGCCTGCGCGCAGCTGCACGCTCTTGCACTCGCCGAGCGCGATGCGCTTGGCCGTCTTGCGGCAGACGGCGGCGAGCTCGCGCTCGAGCACGCGCACGCCGGATTCGCGCGTATAGAGCGTGATGATCTCGCGGATGGCATCGTCGCTCACGCGCAGCTGCGACGGCTTGAGCCCGTGCTTTTTGCGCTGCTTGGGCAGCAGATGCTGCTTTGCGATCTGGAGCTTTTCCTCGTCCGTATAGCTCGAGAGCTGGATGACCTCCATGCGGTCGAGCAGCGGGCGCGGGATGGTGTCAAGCGTGTTGGCCGTCAGGATGAAAAACACATCCGACAGGTCGACCGGGATCTCCATGAAGTTGTCGCGGAAGTGGTCGTTCTGCTCTGCGTCGAGCACCTCCAGCAGCGCCGACGACGGGTCGCCGCGGTAATCGCTGCCGAGCTTATCGATCTCGTCGAGCACCATGACGGGGTTCATGCTGCCGGCGATGGTCAGGCCGTTGATGATGCGGCCGGGCATGGCGCCGACATACGTCTTGCGGTGGCCGCGGATCTCCGCCTCGTCGTGCACGCCGCCAAGAGAGATGCGCGCGAGCTTGCGGTTCGTGGCGTGGGCAATGCTCATGGCAATGCTCGTCTTGCCGGTGCCCGGAGGGCCGACAAGGCACAGCACGCCGCCCTTGACATCGGGCGCGAGCTGGCGCACGGCCAGATACTCCGTGATGCGGTCCTTGACCTTTTCGAGGCCGAAGTGCTCTTTGTCCAGCACCTCGCGCGCGGCGCGCACGTCGAGCGTTTCCTTCGTGCGCGTGTTCCACGGCAGCTCGAGGCAGATGTCCAGATAATTGCGGATGACAGCCGCCTCCGATGAGCCGAACGGCTGCTTTTTGAGCCGGTCGACCTCTTTGAGCAGGCGCTGCTCGGAGTCGGCCGGCAGGTGCAGGGCGAGGATCTTCTCACGGTAGTCCGTGCTCTCGGAGTCCGGATCGTCGGACTCGCCGAGCTCCGCCTGAATGATCTTCATCTGCTCGCGCAGCAGATACTCCTGCTGCGTCTGATTCAGCCGGTCCTGTGCCGCCTCCTCGAGCTGATGCTGCAGGCCGAGCACGCTCGTCTCGTGCAGCAGCATTTTCGAGAGCTTGGACAGTCTCCGGCTCGGGCGCGTCTCCTCCAGCAGCTCCTGCTTCTCTTCCGGACGCAGGAACACGTGCTGGGAGATAAAATTCGACACGAACGCCGCGTTCGTGCTGCCGAGCACGCTGATGACCGACTCCGGCGCCATGTTGCCGGATGCGGTAACATAGGCATCAAACAAATTGCAGCAGTGACGGATGAGCGCCTCGGTGCGCGCCGTTTTCCGCTCTTGCACATCCGGCATCGGCTCGACCTCGGCCACAAAGCAGGGCGTGTCCGTGCGCACGGCCAGCGTCCGGCCGCGCTCGATGCCCTCGGCCATGACGCGGATGGTCTTGGTGCCGGGCTGCTTCATCATCTGCTTGATGCGGCAGACCGTACCCACGCCGTACACATCGTCCGGGGTGGGAATGTCGGTCGCAATGTCTTTCTGCGGGACCAGGTAGATGATCTGATCGTCGCTCATGGCCATGTTCAGCGCCGCGATGGACATGCTGCGCTCGACCTCGAAGGTCAGCATCATGCCCGGAAACACGGTCAGGCCGCGCAGTGCCATCATGGGCAGGCTGCGCCGGGCGGTGAATTCCGCATGATCCATAGTCGTTGTGTTATCCATTCAGATTCCTCTTTCGCTCAGGGGTCTTGGGGGCAGGAGGCAATGGCTCACTGCTCCCGGCGCTCGATGCGCGGCGGCTCAGTGCCGTCCACGCTCGCCGCGGTGATGGTGATCTTGGCGATCGTCGGGTCCGACGGAACGGAGTACATCAGGTCCGTCATGACGCCTTCCATGACGCTGCGCAGGCCGCGGGCGCCGATCTCCATTGCGATCGCCTTATCCGCAATTTTACCCAGCGCTTCGTCTTCAAATTCCAGTTCGACGTTATCAAACTGCATCAGCGCCTGATACTGCTTGGTCAGGGCGTTTTTGGGCTCTTTGAGGATACGCACCATGTCCTCGCGGCTCAGACTGGCCAGCGCCGTGATGACCGGCATGCGGCCGATCAGCTCCGGGATGATGCCGAACTTCAGCAGGTCGTGCTGCTGCACGTTTTTCATGATCTCGGTCAGGTCGCGCTCCTTGGCGCTCTGGATCTCGGCGCCGAAGCCTATGGACTTCTTGTCCATGCGGCGCTCGATGATCTTGTCCACACCGTCGAACGCGCCGCCGCAGATGAAGAGGATGTTCGTCGTGTCCACCTGGATGAACTCCTGCTGCGGGTGCTTGCGTCCGCCCTGCGGCGGGACGTTTGCGACCGTGCCCTCAAGCAGCTTGAGCAGCGCCTGCTGCACGCCCTCGCCGGAGACGTCGCGCGTGATGGACGTGTTCTCGCTCTTGCGGGCGATCTTGTCGATCTCGTCGATGTAAATGATGCCGCGCTGTGCGCGCTCGACGTCAAAGTCCGCCGCCTGCAGGAGCTTGAGCAGGATGTTCTCTACATCCTCGCCGACATAGCCGGCCTCGGTGAGCGTCGTCGCGTCCGCGATGGCAAACGGCACGTCGAGCATCTTGGCCAGGGTCTGGGCAAAGAGCGTCTTGCCGCTGCCGGTCGGGCCGATGAGCAGGACATTGCTCTTTTGCAGCTCGACATCGTTATCCTGATCGCCGCGCAGGATGCGCTTATAGTGGTTGTACACCGCCACGGACAGCACCACCTTGGCACGGTCCTGGCCGATGATATAGTCGTCGAGCGTGGCGCGCATCTCGGCCGGCTTCGGCAGCTGGTCGCGCCGGAGCGTGACCTGCGCCGTGGAGACGCTCTCGGGCTGATAGCCCTCGTCGATGATGCTCATGCACAGGCGCACGCACTCATCACAGATATAGACGCCGTTGCCGGCAACGAGCCGGTTCACCAGCGACTGCGGTTTGCCGCAAAAAGAGCAGCGCACGCTCTTTTTCTCGTCATTTCTGGCCATAAAAACCTCACATTTTCTACATTTGAAACAGGGAGGGAACGGCGGTTCCCTCCCCTGACAGATTATCGCTTATAAATGACCTTGTCCACCAGACCGTAAGCCTGTGCTTCCTCCGCGGTCATGAAGTTATCGCGCTCGCAATCCTCGGCGATGGTCTCGACCGGCTTGCCGGTGTTCTCTGCGAGGATGTGGTTGAGGCGATCCTTGATGCGCAGGATCTGCCGTGCCTGGATCTGAATATCCGTGCACTGGCCCTGGCTGCCGCCGGAGGGCTGATGGATCATGATCTCCGAATTCGGCAGGGCCAGACGCTTGCCCTTGGCGCCGGACGAGAGCAGGAACGCGCCCATCGATGCAGCCAAACCGACACAAATGGTGGAAACATCCGCCTTAATGTACTGCATGGTGTCATAGATGGCGAGGCCTGCGGTCACGCTGCCACCGGGGCTGTTGATATAAAACTGGATGTCCTTATCGGGATCCTGTGCTTCGAGATACAGCAGCTGCGCCACGATCAGGCTGGCGGTTGTATCATTGACCTCCTCGGACAGCATGATGATGCGGTCATTGAGCAGGCGGGAAAAAATGTCGTACGAGCGCTCCCCGCGGGAGGTCTGCTCGACAACGTACGGTACTAAACTCATGGTACGCTCCTTTCGATGTTTCGCTTATCCAAGAGAGCATAACCGTTCTGCCCGGAATCCAAACAGCTTTCGGGGAATTACTCGGCTGCCTCTTCCTTGGTCTCAGCGGCTTCTTCCTTCGCCTCGGGCTCCTTGTCCACCGCAGTGTCGCGGATGAGCTGGGCGGCCTTGCGGCGCTTCATATCGAGAACGATGATCTTCTCGTCGACATACTGCTTGATCTTGTCGACTTCCATCTTGTACTCTTCGGCCATCTTGTTGTAGGTCTCGTCGAGTTCGCCCTCGTCGAGCTCGATGTTCTCGGCCTTGACGATCGCGTCGAGCAGCAGATCGGTCTGCAGTTCAAACACGGCCTGCGGACGCATGATCTCCTGGAAGGTCTTCTCGTCCAGACCCATGGAGGCGAGCACCTGCTCACGGGTGAGCTCGGGGCTGATGCCCATGGTGGAGATGTAGTTGCGCAGCTGCTCGTCGAGCTTGGCCAGGATCATGGGCTCGGGGATCTCGACGGTCATGTTGTCGACGGCGGCCTTCATGAGGCGGGTCGCATAATCAGACTCCTGCTGCTCGGTGAATTCCTTCTCCAGATCCTCACGGACATGGTCGCGGTACTCCGCGATGGTCTCGTAGTCGGAGATGTCCTTGGCCAGCTCGTCGTCCAGTTCCGGAAGCTCGGGCTCCTTGACGCTCTTGACGGTGACTTTGAAGGTGGCCTCCTTGCCGGCCAGCGCCTCAACGTAGTTCTCGGGGAAGGTGACGACGACATCGCGCTCGTCGCCGGCCTTCATGCCAACGATCTGCTCCTCGAAGCCGGGCACGAACGTGTTGGAGCCGAGCTCAAGGTCATAATCCTCGGCCGTGCCGCCGTCAAACTGCTCGCCATCGATGAAGCCGGCGAAGTCGATCGTGACATGGTCGCCCATCTTCGCCTCGCGCTCAACATCGAGCAGGCGGGCGTTGCGCTTCTGGACATTGTGCATCTCTTCGTCGACCTTGCTCTCGTCAAACGCTTCGTGGTTCTGCGGGACCTCGAGGCCCTTGTACTGGCCGAGCTGCGCTTCCGGATACATGCCGACCTCAAAGGTGTAGATCAGCTCTTTGTCCTCGGTGACTTTCTGGTCGATCAGGCTCGGCGCGCCGACGCACTCAAAGCCGCAGTCGGCACGGCCTGCCTCGAACGCATCCTCCGCCAGCGCCTCGATGGCGTCGGGGTAGAACACTTCCTTGCCGTACATACCCTCGATGACGGCACGCGGGGCCTTGCCCTTGCGGAAGCCGGCCACGTAGAGATGGTTCTTATTCTTTTTATATGCTTCGTTGACCGCATTGTCAAAGACATCGGCCGGGACCTTCACTTCAAAGGTCGCCATGTTTTTTTCTTTCTTTTCGATGTTCTGGATGTTCATTGGGTTTCCTCCTCTAATCATTTATCGCCGGGTGCATTGTTTACGTGAAATTTGTCATGAAAAGAACATGCCTAAATACTATAACAGATTCATCCTCTAAAATCAACACCTGTTTCACGGAAGGATCCTGCGCGGGCAAAACGAAATATAATCCGCCGACAGCAGCCGGAACTCCGTGTCGTGATACATGCCCTGAAAGGCGCTGCGGCAGCCGCGGCTGTGGATGTGTCCATAGCAGCACAGCGGTACGTGATAGGCATCGAGCAGGTTCAGGATCTCCGGGCATTCATAACCGAGATACTTCGGCGGGTAGTGCAGGAAGACGAGCTTCGTCTTATCCCCCGCCGCTTTGAGCGACGTCTCGAGCCTGCCGACCTCGCGCAGCATGATCTTCCGGTCGTGCGCCTCGCCCCTGGCCTCCTCGTAAAACCAGCCGCGCGTGCCGCAGATGGCATAATCGCCGTAGAAATAGCAGTTATTATTGAGGATATCCATGGTGTGCATATCGTGCGCCGCAAAAAAGCTGTAAGCCTTTTTCGCGGTGCTCCACCAGAAGTCGTGGTTGCCCTTGAGCAGGATCTTTTTCCCCGGCAACGCCTCGATAAACTGAAAGTCCGGCAGCGCCTGCTCCATGGTCATGCCCCAGGCAAGATCGCCGCAGAGCACGCAGACATCGTCGTCGTGCAGGGACGAAAAGCCAAGTTTGATTTTTTCTACATAATTTTCCCACGGCCCGCCAAATACGTCCATGGGTTTATCTGCGCCCAGCGACAGATGCAGGTCGCCGATTGCATACAATGCCATTTGCGTTCCTCCGTATATTCCGCGCCCGGCTGCACACAATAGATTCGACCGGCGGATGCCGGAATCTGATCTGGAGGCAGAAACCATGAGCGATCATATGAACGACTGCTGCGAGCACAACGTTGCGTGCGACGTAAGCAACTGCGCCTACAATGCGGACGGCAAGCGCTGCCACGCAGACCACATTCAGGTCAAAAACACCCAGGGCACCTGCACCTGCAAGGACGAGACGTTCTGCAGCACCTTCACCAAGAAGGGCCGCGCGGCGTTCTGACCCGGCGGACGGGTCTCCCCGTCCGTTACATATTATTTCAGGAATTCGTCCACCGTATGCAGCATCTGCGCCTTGTCCACACAACCGCCGAAGCGCACCGGTCGCGCGTCCAGGCCGGTCAGCGGCGCGGGCGCGTCGATCTGCGTTTCGCACGACAGGCGGCGGATCAACGCCGGGCCGAAGGCGTCGGCCGTGCCGCCGATGCCGCGCAGCACCTGGTCGCAGAACTTGAAGGGGCTTGCCGTGGACACGACGACGGACGGCGTCGTGTCGCCGGTCTCGCGGCGGTAATCATCGAGCACGTGATAGGCGACCGCCGTGTGCGTGTCGATCAGGTAGCGATGGTCGCGCCAGGCATGGCCGATCTTCTCGCGCGTCTGGATATCATTGCAGAAGCCACCGGCGAACACCTCTTGGATCTTTGCCTTGAGCGCATCGGAGACCGTGTAGCTCCCCTGCTCGCGCAGCTGCTGCATATAGCCTGCGACCTCCGCGTCGCTGCCGCAGAGCGCATAGAGCAGGCGCTCGAGGTTGCTCGACACGAGGATGTCCATCGACGGGGACGCCGTCGTGTGGAACGGACGGTTCTTATTATAAGTACCTGTGCGGATGAAGTCCGTGAGCACGTTGTTCGCATTCGACGCGCAGATGAGCTTGCCCACCGGCAGGCCCATCTCCTTGGCGTACCAGCCGGCGAGAATGTCGCCGAAATTGCCGGTCGGCACGACGAAGTTGAGCCGGTCGCCCATGGCAATCATGCCGCCGGTGACAGCGTCGCAGTACGCCGAGAAATAGTAGACGATCTGCGGCAACAGGCGGCCCCAGTTGATGGAGTTGGCCGAGGACAGGAACCAGCCGCGCTGCGAGAGCTCGGCGGCAAACGCCTTGTCGCCGAAGATCTGCTTGACGCCGGTCTGCGCATCGTCAAAGTTGCCGCGCACGGCGCTGACCGCAACGTTATCGCCTGCCTGTGTGGCCATCTGCAGACGCTGGATCTCCGACACGCCGCTGTAGGGGTAGAACACGAGGATCTTCGTGCCCGGCACGTCGGCAAAGCCCTGCAGGGCCGCCTTGCCGGTGTCGCCCGAGGTGGCGACGAGGATGCACACCTGCCGCTGCTCGCCGCACTTTTTCAGGCTCGCCGTAAGCAGGTACGGCAGGATCTGCAGCGCCATGTCCTTGAACGCGCACGTCGGCCCGTGCCAGAGCTCGAGAAACGCCGTGGTGTCATCGAGCCGGTGCACCGGCGCAACGGCCGGGTCATCAAACTGGCTGCCGTAGGCCGCGGCGGTGAAACGCTCCAGTTCGGTGTCCGTAAACTCGCTCAGAAACGGGCGCATGATCGTCACGGCGCGCTGCTGGTAGGTCATGCCGCACAGCACCTGAAGCTGCTGCGCGGACACCTCCGGCAGCGACTCCGGCACGAACAGGCCGCCGTCCGGCGCGAGGCCGCAGGCGATCGCCTGTGCGGCGGAAACGATCTGCTGATGATCTCTTGTGCTGTAGTAGTTCATATCTGATCCCTCGTTATTCAAAAGCATTTTCGATCTGATTGATCCTGCGTTGACGGCGCGGCGTGTCCGCGTCGCCATAAATTTCGATCACGTCAAAGCGCGGCTGCAGCTGCGTCTCGTGCTCTGCCAGCCAGAGCGACGCCGCCGTGCGGATGCGCGCCTGCTTGGCCGTGGTGACATACGCGCCCGCGCGCACGAACCGGTCGGACGCGCGCAGCTTCACTTCCACGAACACGACATAGTGCCGGTCGGCCGCGATGATATCGATCTCGCCGAAGCGGCAGCTGTAGTTGCGCGCGAGGATGCGGTAGCCGCGCCGGCGCAGGTACGCCGCCGCGCACTCCTCGCCCCAGGCGCCCTTCGTTCCCTTGACTGCACCGGCCATATCAGTGCATCTTCTTCAGGAACGACGGCCGGTGGATGGGGCATGGCCCATACGCCCGGATGGCCGCATAGTGCGCCGCCGTGCCGTAGCCCTTATGTTTTTCAAACCCATACTGCGGATAAGTCTCCGCCATCCGGCGCATATAGCGGTCACGTGTGACCTTTGCGAGCACGGAGGCCGCCGCGATGTCGGCACACTTGCCGTCGCCGCCGACGATGCATCGGCTCGGCACGGTGATGCCGGTGTTCCGGTTGCCGTCGATGAGCGCGAGCGCCGGCTGTGGGGACAGCTGCGCGATGGCCCGGTTCATGGCCAGAAACGTTGCGCCGAGGATGTTGCGCTCCTCGATCTCCTCCACGGTCGCAAACGCGATGCCATAGCTCAGCGCCTGCGCGATGATGGTATCATAAAGCGCCTCGCGCTTTTTCTCCGAGAGCTTTTTCGAGTCGTTCAGGCCCGGGATCTCCAGTCCCGGCGGCAGCATCACTGCCGCCGCGCACACGGGCCCTGCCAGCGGGCCGCGCCCGGCCTCGTCCACGCCGCACAGCGGCTCGGTGTCCGGCGTGCGCAGCTCGTTTTCCAATGTCCACAGATCGACCTGCGTCATACTTCCGCCTCCGGCATCTCGAGCGTGATGCGGCCGAGCTTGCCGCCGCGATATTCATCGAGCAGCACGCCCGCCATCCGCTCAAGGTCATATTCCCCGCCGGAGATGAGAAAGCCGCGTTTTTTCGCCGCCTGCTCCAGCAGCTCGAAGCCATTGCAGGCAGGGTCTGGGCGGAACTTGTAGCGTTGCTCCACCGCGTCGGGATAAAACCGTGCGAGCCGGAGCATGAAGTTGGCCGCGAGCGTCTCGCGGTCGAGCACTTCGGTCTTGATCGCGCCGGTGATGGCCAGCAGCTCGCCGACCTCCTGACTGTCGAACCGTGGCCAGAGGATGCCCGGCGTGTCCAGCAGCTCAAGGCCCTGATCGACCGTGATCCACTGCTTGCCGCGCGTGACGCCCGGCCGGTCGCCCGCGGCGGCCGCCTTGCGCCGCGCCACCTTGTTGATAAAGGTGGACTTGCCCACATTCGGGATGCCCAGCACCATAACGCGCATCGGCCGGCCGACCTGCCCCTTGGCAGCGTACGCCTCGATCTTGTCGCGCAGCGCCGTGCGCACCGCGCCGGCAAACCCGTTGACGCCCTTGCCGCTGCGGCTGTCGGTCTCGAGCACGGTCATGCCCTGCCGCTGAAAGGCTGCGCGCCAGCGCGCCGTCGCCTTCGGGTCGGCGAGGTCGGTACGGTTGAGCACAACGATGCGGGGCTTGTCGCCCGCGAGACGGTCAATATCCGGGTTGCGGCTCGCCGTCGGGATGCGCGCGTCGAGGATCTCGCACACGGCGTCGACCTGCTTCATGTGCTCCTCGATCATGCGCTGCGCCTTTGTCATGTGGCCCGGAAACCACTGAATATTCAGCTTTTCAAAATCCTGCGCCATGTTATTTTACAACTCCGATGTTCTTGACCGGAAAGAGCGTGAAATATACCCGGCCCATGATATAGCGCGTATCGACGCAGCCGAGGCGCGCGTCGCGGCTGTCGGTGGAGGCGTTGCGGTTGTCGCCCATGACGAACACGCAGCCCTCCGGCACCGTGATCTTGCCCTCGAAATTCTCGCGGTCGTGCACGGGCTCATTGACATACGGCTCGTCGAGCGCCTTGCCGTCGACGTAGACCACGCCGTCGTCAAAGTCGATGTCCACGGTCTGTCCCTCCGTTGCGATAATGCGCTTGACGATGGGTTCTTCCATGAGCGTCTGCTTGCGCAGGACGACGACGTCCCCCTGCTTCGGATGATAGAACAGGTTGGAGATGACGACCTTGTCGCTCTGCTCGAGCGTCGGCACCATGGAGTGGCCGACGACATTGACCATGCGCACTGCAAACACAAACAGCAGTACGCAGAACACCAGCGCGAAGATGATGCACTGGATCCAATCGTATACTTCGGCGCGGCTCTTGGCGCCGCTCGGATTCTTGCTGTCCATTTTCAAAACCTCGGTGTAAAAAATTCGTAAATTATATTATACACGCTCAGACCCATTTTCGGCAACTAAAATTGTGTGAATTCTTTTCCGGCAGCATCGCAAAAACGTCCCGAAAATGCAAAAAAGAGGCCGAAGCCTCTTTTTTGCAGTATCCACTTAGATAAGCTCTTTGACCTTGGCTCTCTTGCCCACGCGGTCGCGCAGGTAGTACAGCTTGGCTCTGCGGACTTTGCCGCGGCGAACGGTCTCGACGGACACGATCGTGGGAGAGTGCACCGGGAAAACCTTCTCGCAGCCCACACCGTAGGAGATGCGGCGGACGGTGATCGTCTCGTTGATGCCGCCGTGCTTCTTGGCGATGATGGTGCCCTCGAAAGCCTGGGTACGCTCACGGTTTCCCTCGGTAACGCGGACAGTGACACGCACGGTGTCGCCGACGCGCATGGCCGGCAGTTCGGGTTTCATGTACTGCGCGGTCAGAGTTTTGATGAGATCCATAATGAAATCCTTCCTTTATCAGACGTTCATACCGGTGGACAGAGCCGGTCACGGCAGCGGACCGTCGTTATCTTGCGAAACACTGTTTCGCACAAGCCATAAGATAATAGCACATCCCGCGCAGGTTTGCAAGTGTTTTCAGCGGAAAATTTGCATATCTTCCGTATAGACCTCCTGCCGCGTGAAGGCGGCAAAGTCTGGGGCCAGCTCGGGCGCGAGCTGATGCAGCGCCGCGACGAGGTGGTCAGGGTTGAGCGTCGGGTCCTGTGCGGAGACGACGGCCTCCACCGTCACAAGCCGCGCCTCCGGCCGCACGTGCAGCTCCGAGATCGCTGGCACGATGTCCATCTGTCCCTCCCCGCGCTTGGTCTTGCGGGTGATGACGATGGCGTCGCGCGCGTAAAACGCGCGGAGCTTTTCGGCCATGTCCGCAGGAGCAGCGTTGTCATATTCATACCGCCCGGTCACGCGCAGCCACTTGAGCTCACGCACCTTGCGCCCGCCGGGGTACGCCTCGAGCGCGCGGATGCCCTCCGGCATGACCGCCGTGAGCCGCTCTGGCAGCGCGGCAAGGTCTACTTCCTCGCGCAGCTGAAAGTCCATCAGCTCGCACACGCTCCCGACGCCGACGGACAGCGGCAGCAGGATGGAGATGAGCGCGTGGGGATTGAAGCCCTCGGAATATTTCAGCGGGCAGTCGGCGCGCAGGAACACGCGCTGCATCGTGCGCATGAGGTCGAGGTGCGAGATGTAGATCGCACGGCCGGTCTTTTCAAACCGCAGTCTCAGCTTTTCAGGCATCGCACTTGCCCCCTTCCGTCATGAGTGCGAGCGCACCGCAGCCGGTGCACTGCCTGCGGCAGTCAGGCGAGAGCTCGGCCTTGTAGGCCTGCTCGCGCTCGTGCCACAGGTGCGCGCGGCGCACGCCCATATTCACGATGTCCCACGGCAGGAACTCATCCTTCCCGCGCTCACGGCAGGCATAGAACATCGGGTCGACGCCGCAGGCGTCCATGGCCGCCATCCAGCGGTCGAACGAGAAATAGTCGCCCCACGCCTCGAGCTTGCCGCCGCGGCGCCAGACCTCTTCGATGACGTCGGCAATGCGCCGGTCGCCGCGCGAGAGCACGGCCTCGATGAAGCTGGTATCCGGGTCGTGCCAGTTGTAGGTCACGCTCTTGGCCCTGATGCTCTCGCGCAGCAGCTGCACCTTGCGCTTGTACTCGTCCATCGTCACCTGCGCCTCCCACTGGAAGGGGCTGTGCGGCTTCGGCACGAAGCACGATGTGCTGACCGTGATGCGCACGCCCCGTGCCTTGTTCGTCGCGTGCATACGCCATGTGTGCAGCACCTGATTGGCGAGCTCCGCGATGCCGAGCACATCCTCATCCGTCTCCGTCGGCAGGCCGAGCATGAAGTAGAGTTTCACGCCGTTCCACCCGCCCTCAAAGGCGACCTGGCAGGAATGGAGCAGGTCCTCCTCGCGCACGTTTTTATTGATCGCGTCGCGCAGGCGCTGCGTGCCGGCCTCGGGCGCGAAGGTCAGACCGCCCTTGCGCACCTTCTGCAGGCGGCTCATGATGTCCATGGAAAAGTTGTCCGCGCGCAGCGACGGCAGCGCGAGACTCATGCTGCGCGGCTCGCAGTATTCCAGCAGCCCGTCGCACACCTCGTCGAGCGGGCGGTAGTCGCTGCTCGAGAGCGACAGGAGCGTCGCCTCCTGATAGCCGGTGTTTTTGAGCGATTCGATGCCCTGCCGGATGATCGTCTCCGGTTTGCGCGGGCGCACCGGGCGGTAGACATACCCCGCCTGGCAGAAGCGGCAGCCGCGGATGCAGCCGCGAAACAGCTCCACGTTCACACGGTCGTGCACGATCTCCGTGCTCGGCACGATGGGGTCCGTCGGATAATAACAGGCGTCGAGATCCTGAATGATGCGCTTGGTCACGCGCGCAGGCGCGCCGTGCGTCGGGGTCAGGTCGTGCAGCGTGCCGTCCGGATTCCAGTGCGGGACATAGAACGACGGAATGAGCACGCCCTGGATCTTCGCCGCCGTTTCAAGAAACCGCGTCTTGCTCCAGCCGGCCTGCTGCGCCTGCCGGAACAGCGCCAGCACTTCGTTATTGACCTCTTCCCCCTCGCCGATGATCATGAGGTCAAAAAACGGGGCCATCGGCTCCGGGTTGCTGCAGGCCGTACCGCCCGCGATGACAAGCGGCGTCAGCTCCGGCCGGTCAGCGCTGCGCAGCGGGATGCCGGCCAGGTCGAGCATATTGAGCACGGCAGGATATGCCATCTCGTAGCCGAGCGAGAACGCCACAACGTCAAATTCGCTGACGGGGTCGCCGCTCTCGAGCGCGTAGAGCGGGATGCCCGCGCGGCGCATTTCGGCCTCCATGTCGCCCCAGGGGGCAAACACGCGCTCACACCAGACGCCGGGCATCTGGTTCATCGTGGCATAGAGGATGCGCATGCCGATGTTCGACATGCCGATCTCATAAATATCCGGGAAGCAAAAAGCGAGGCGCAGGTCCACCTCCGCCTTGTCCTTGATGATCTGGCGGTATTCACCGCCGGTATAGCGCGCGGGCTTCTGCACGCGCGGCAGGATGCGTTCCAGTCGCTGATCCATACTACACTCCTACATATGATAGTAGGAGTATTTTACATCATGTTTTCCCCCTTGGCAAGTCATTCCCGGCTGCAAAAGCGCCAGCCACGCGCCAAACACGCCTAGCGCGAGCCCCATGCCGCGCGCAAACAGCACCACACCGAGTCCCATGAGCGCGACCGGCAGCACCAGTCCCAGCACGTCCAGCAGCCGCTCCGCCGCGTGCTCGCCCACCAGCGCCGCGACCGCCGCCTGCAGCGCGCGGCCGCCGTCGAGCGGCAGCACCGGCAGCAGATTCACGCACGAATACAGCAGGCTCAGATCCGCCCCCTCCGGGCAGCCAAGCCCGCGCAGGATGCAAAACAGCCCCGCGCCGGCGGCAGGACCGGCCAGCGCCGCCGCGACCATGCGCACCGCGCCCTCCGGCGGCGCGCAGCGCAGCGCCAGCCCGCAGGCCTCCATGCGCAGGCCGTAGATCTCCGTGCCGCACAGCACCAGCGCCGCAACATGGCCCAGCTCATGCACCGCCACGGCGAGCGCCAGCCGCGCGCACCAGCGCAGCGGCAGCAGAAAATACAGCCCGGCAAGCAGCGCGACCGCGCCCGGGCGCACATCGAGCGCAAAGCGGCGGCGCTTCATACGGCGGTGAGGTAAAACTCCGGATTGCAGTAATACCCGTCGTGCATCAGTTCGAAGTGCAGGTGCGGCCCGGTCGCCTTGCCGGTCGCGCCGACGAGCGCGATCTTCTGCCCCGCCGTGACCGTCTCCCCGGCGCGCACGAGCAGCTTGCTGCAGTGGCCGTAGAGCGTCGTGTAACCATCGGCGTGACGGACCTTCACATAGTTGCCGTACCCGTCGTCCTGCCCGGCGGCAAGCACCGTGCCGTCAGCAAAGGCACAGACCGCCGTGCCGGAATTGGCCGCGAAATCTGTGCCATAGTGAAATTTCACCTTGTTTTCCAATGGATGCAGCCGGTAGCCGAAGCCGGACGAGGTATAGCCCGCGACCGGTGACGTATGCGCAAACGGCAGCTCACTGACTGCGTAGCTGACATTGGTCGGCACTGCATAGCCGGAATAGACCGCCTGCTCGTTGAGAAATGCCTCGCGCGCGGCGAGGGCCGCCTGCAGCTGCGGGCTCTGCGTCGGCATCGGTGTCGGCTCCGGGGTCGGTTCCGGCGTGGGTGTCGGCGTCGGCTCCGGTGCGGGCGTCGACCAGACGGACATGTTCACGGCGGGCAGATACTGCCGCAGCTGTTCGTCCTGCGTCTGTACCGGCGCGGGCGCAAACACGCTGCGGATCTCGGCAAAGACGGACTTGTAATCATCGTCCGCATTGATGGCCGGCAGCAGCACCTCGCGCGCATCTGCGGCCGCCGCCGGGGCGATCATCTTCACCGCCGTCAGCAGCAGGAATACCGCCGCGCACAAATAAACTTTCCAGCGCTTCATGCACATCACCCCCGATAAAAGGAGTGTATGCAGACAGGCCCGGTTTTAGCACGACGGCAGCGCCCGCGTCGCGCGCCGCATGGCCGACACGGCACAGCACGCGACCAGCAGCTCCGTGACCGGCATGGCCCACCAGATCGCAGCCGGCCCGAGCACCTCCGGCAGCAGCAAAATCAGTGCGCCGCTGATGACGAGCCCCCGCGCGACGGAAACAAAAAACGCAGCACCCAGCTTGAGGATGGCCGACCATCGCCATGTCCACAACGCCGTAAATACACGAGATGAGCGCGCTGCCGAACGCCGCCAGAAAGTATTTGCGGTAGACCGCGCGCACATTGTCCCTGAGCAGATCCATGGTCATTCTCCTCGAAAAAGAAAAAAGCCGGACAAGGAACAGACATTTCAGTCTGCGCCTTATCCGGCTGCCGTTTCTCTGAACAGCTCGCCCTCCAGCGAACGAGGGTGTTATGCCAGAAGGAAGATGGATTGTCAAGCGGGAAAATGGCTTACTCGATGCCCTGCTGTTTGCACCAGATGTCCATGACGGTGTCCACCGGCAGGAGCTTGACCAGGCGCACCTGACGGCGCACCGGGTGGCCGAGAATGGAGACGCTCTTTTTCTTCTTGAGATCCTGCATGGCCTGCGCCGCTACCTCGTCTGGGCCATACCACTTGTCCACATAGCGGATATACTCGTCATGGTGCGCGACCTGCTGGAACTCGGTCTTGATCCAGCCGGGGCAAACGCACATGACATGGATGCCCTGCGGGCGCAGCTCGCGGCCGATCGCGCGCGACAGGCTCAGGACATAGCTCTTGCTCGCGCCGTACACCGCCTGATACGGCACCGGCTGCCAGGCAGAGTTCGAGCCCATGTTGATGATGCTGCTGCCGGCGTGCATATACGGCAGGCTCGCGTGGCACATGCCAGTGAGCGCGAGCGAATTGAGCTGCGCGCTGGCGAGCAGCTTCTTGCGGTCCGCCTCGGCAAAGGGGCCGAACACGCCGCAGCCGGCCGCATTGACCAGCATCTTGATCTCGGGCTGCTCCTGCTCGAGCAGGGCCTGATAGGCGTCGATGCTGCTCAGGTCCGAGAGATCAAGCGCGATCGGACGGATAGGGTTCGTGCACTTGTCGCGCAGCTCCTCCAGCCGCTCTTTTCTGCGGGCAATGACCCAGATCTCGTCATAGCGCGCGTCCTTGTCCACAGCGTAGACGAGCTCCCGGCCGATACCGGCGGATGCGCCGGTGATGACAGCAATGTTCATACGTTTTCCTCCAGAATAAATATATCGGTAACTCTATCATACCGAACTTGCACCGTCTGCGCAAGGGATTGGGGAATAAAAAATCGCTGCGAACGATGCAACGTCCGCAGCGATATGGTCGGAGTGTGTTTATGAATCATTTCATTAAAACTAGGACTCACTGTAAAATTGTTGTCCCTCCTGAGTGATTTCAGGTGTAGTATATCCTTTGGTATAATAACTCCATATTTCAAGTAATCGCTCCTGATTGCGTTGCAGAAACGGCGTAATTATCTTTTTGTTATCACGTTTGTGAGGATTTACAAGAGAATCCATTGGCAGCAAAGTCTCCAAAGTATAACGTATCTCCACTCCTGCTTTTGAAACATGAACATGCGGCAGATGTTCATGAATTTTTTCGTCGGGATGAATGGTAAATCTATAGCCGGTCTCATTGTGAATAGATGCGCCGCCGACGATAAAGTAAGCGAATTCCAACCTGGATGTTTCAAGATCAAGAAAAATTTCTGAAATTGTTTTCTCTTCCCGCATTCCCAGCAGATAGCCATGATGCTGTATGTAAACCGTTGCCGTAGATAAATGCGCAAGTCCCCACGTTCCCAGGCTTTCCTTTATGGCTATATCCTCTTTTAAATAATCAATCAATTCGCCGACAGTGACAATTTCTAATTTCTGTAAAGCCACCCCTGTAAAACACCTTGTAATGGTGCTGATGGGTTTATAGATCATGATTTGCTCGGAAAAAGTTTCTTCGCTCATCCCACAAAAATAAATATTGAACTGCAAATCGCCCATGTTCTTTCCCCCACATTCTGCTTGCTGCGTTTTATTATAGTATCTACGCAAAACTTTGTCGATATAAAAAACACCGAGATTACACTCGTCAGTTACAAGACTGCCCAGAAATACTTGAATGCCTTGAAAGCTATTTACGAATAAAAGGGCTCGCAAAAGACTATGCGGAAAAGAGCGTGTACTACTGCTTCATGTATAGATTCCCTATAGGGTGTGTGATTTTTGATGGGAAAGATAACTTGACTGTTGAGGAAAAGCAGCTTCTGTATATTACTATTCTTCGTGATATGTTTGCGTCAAGGTTCGATCTTTCAGCGTTTGTTCGCCGCCTGACCTCGGCATCGTTGCCCATGCAGAGACAGACGGTGTCGATATTGGAATTCGCTTTCAGCATTTGAAACAGCACCTGATCCCCGGCACAGCGGGCGGCAGCGTAGCTGTGACTGCGCCAATTTTCCTTGTGCAGAGAAATAAAGGACAGCATATCTATGGGAGCCTCAAAGAGATAGAGCGCGTTGTCCGTTCCGGTCCAGTGGAAGCTGTAACGGGGATCGCAGCTTTCCGCGTTGCCTTTGTAGGTGCTCTCACTGCCTGTTCCTCTTTTGTGTGCGTGTCGGGCAATGCCATGTTCATCGTAGCCGACGAAGACGGCGTTGTGGTAATCGGCGGATTCGTAGATCATTCCCATATGCACAAAGGCGGAAAGCACCTCACGGTCTATTCCTCGGCGGTTAAGCAGATAAGCATACACACGCCGCATATTATCATTTTTCGGCGGAAGGGTGAACGGCTTTGGCGGCTCTCGCTTGACCGGCTCGGCTTGCGGAAGTGCGCCGCCGTTATTACCAAGCAGAAAATTGACAGCCTGCGGAAAGTCCATGTTATAAAATCTGCGAACAAAGTCTACGGCATCGCCACCGATGCGTTCGTACTGATGAAACCACAGATTTCCTCTGACCGTAACCTTTTCCGAGCCGTCACGCCACACATATTCCTTACCGGAGCGTTTTAAGTGTTCACCCTGACTTTGCAGGAGTGCGACCAGGTCTGTCTGCCGAGCAGCTTCCTTTTGCTCGGCTGTAAAGTGAATGTATTCGGTTGACATGAGTTTCTCCTTTCGAAAAGGAGGTTGCGCATAAAATGTATGCGCAACCTCCCCGTGCTATTGCTTGAGTCCGTGAGCCTGTTTTTTCTCCTCGATTTTTCTCCGCAGCTTGCGGTCGATGCTGTTTTCTCTGCCTCTGCGCTCATTCTCCAAGCGGTTTTGGATGACACGAGCCATGTGTCCGAGCAGGCGGAGCGAGGCAAGTGCCGCCGTCCAGTTTCCGTTGACATGAATGCTGTGGATGAGCTGTGCTGCGTATTGATTGCCATGCTTGGCGGCAAGATGAAGATAGTACATCGCCGTATCGGTATCTCTTGGTATGTCTTTTCCGTAGAGATAGATTTTTCCGAGCTGGTATTCGGCATAGTCATTTCCGTTCTCGGCGGCTATCTTAAAGCTGCGGATGGCTTTTTGAATGTCCTTGACTTCGCCCTCGGTCAGATATATTTTGCCTGCAAGGTACGCCGCATAGGGATTTTTCTGTGCGGCGGCACGGTCAAGCCAACGGACAGCCTGCCGGATATCTTTCGGTATGACTTCGCCTTTGTATAACAGCCTGCCGAGGATAAGCTGTGCCGGAGCAAAGTTTCTTGATGCCGACAGATTCAGCAGGCGCACGGCTTCGTCAATGTTTTGAGCGAGAATATCTCCATCGAGATACGCCTTGCCGAGGGTGTGCGCCGCATATTTATTTCCTTGCTCTGCGGAGCGGCTCAGCAGGCTCTCGGCTCGTTCGGTATCTCTTTCTATGTCCTCGCCCTTGAGAAAGGTCTTGCCGAGCAGATATTCGGCGTATGGGTTATCGTCTTTGACGGCGCTTTCAAGCCAATGCAGAGCGTGGAGCATTTGTTTCGGTACATCCTCGCCTTTAAGGTACAGCTTGCCGAGCATATATTTTGCAACGGTGTAGCCCTGCTTGGCGGATCTGGTGAGATACTCCACAGCCTTTTTCGGATCATAGTGGTCGCCGTAACGGTCGAGCATAAATTTTGCCGCACGGTA